>Ga0123342_1003879_pt1 | contig 23501 bp, 12 predicted proteins | sample Turbeawhitnodule_FD_89960 | JGI IMG/M metagenome (GOLD analysis project Ga0123342, IMG submission 89960) | Root nodule microbial communities of legume samples collected from Mexico - Turtle bean Mexico white nodule | ecosystem: Host-associated > Plants > Roots > Nodule | place: Mexico: Nepantla... | reverse complement strand
TCTCTTTTTTGTTCGATAAACGGTGAAGATTTTTTTTTTGTTTTTTGACTTTTTCCCCTTTTTAATCCCTTTTTTCCTTTTTTTATTTTTCTCCTTTGCTCTCTTTCCTTTTTTTTTTTTTTTTTTCAATTCTATAATATCGCACATTCATTTAAGGCCCATTAAAATAGTTTAATTAAGTAAAATATAAAAGTAAAAAATATATAAATAAAACTGATAGTTGAATCAAAATTACAGATTGAGTAAAATTGAAAAATTATATTATATTTAAACATTTTTTTTTTATCATTTTTATCTTCTTCGTTGTTTTAGATTTATGAAAAATGTTTATTTGAGTACCCATAGAAATAAACAAAATTATATATAATAAATAAATGACGAGTAAAATTAAAAATGTGATAATATGTGGGAGATGAAAATTAAAAATTAAATTAAATAAATAGACTCAAATCATATTTAATTTCAATATTTTTCCCGTTCTTTTAAATTTTTGAAAAATGTTTAGTTTGGATAGCCGTTTGTTTATTAATAATACACAAAGATAAAAATGAAAAAAAAATGAGCTAAAATTGGAAGATATAAAATGTGATAAATGTATAGTGTAATGATTTATACAGCACTCCTGTTATTTCTTCAATATTTTTTTATATGTAATAAGAGATAAATAAAATAAAATAATTGTATAAATTACTACTAGTTATTATAAAATTTTAATAATAATAACAATATATAACCACCCATTTGATATATACCGATATTTTTATTTTATTTTTAATAATAATTAAAGTTATAATAAAAAATTTACAACAAAATATATCCATACAAAAAATAAATAAAAAAGTTAAAAACATAATGGAAAACAATTAAACAGATAAGAAACTAACTAACATATTTGTGAGAAATAGCTCCTCCGTAAATTAAAAAATAGTTACTATACAATTAAAATTGAAGTATTTAAAATGTTTAATTATATATAATTACTTTTCTTTTTATCACAACTTAACTTCAATATAACGTATAATAAATAATATATCCAATAATTTTATTTTTATATAATAAATAAAATTACATAAAATAAAAAATAATAATACATATAATTTTACTTGTGAAAATTTATAAAACAACATAATCATAACATCTAAATTTTTGCTAATAATAATAATAATAATAATAACCAGTATAATTATTGTGAAAAATAGTATAGTATAAATTATTATAGAAATATTATAAAGTTTGAATTTTAAAAAATCATTAAATATATTTTTTAATATGATGCTTGTGTGTGTTGGTTTTCTCTTTCTTTCTTCTCATCACAAAGGTCAAACTATTTAAACAGCTAATAAAATTCAACACGGAAACTTTAAATTACAATTAAAAAATAAACTGTTTCAGAGACTGCAATAAATAATTAGTTATCACAAAAAAATATTTATCAGACTACCAATATTTAATTTTCAAAATAAGTTAGTACTATTATTTATACGTCTTTATTTTTTATTTTTTCAAAATAAATACCTCATTATTTTTGTGAGATCCCAAGATATGTAATAGGTTCAACTGAAAATAATCAGATTATAATTTTTTGTTTTGTTTAAGTGAATCTTTATTTTAGAATTCAGTGAAATTATTTTTAAATATCTAAAATGAATCAAAGGCGTGTTTAAAGTAATTTCAATGATTGAGAGGTTTAGTGTAGCGATATTTATGATATTCACTAATAAAAAAATACTTATAAATGAATTTAAAATAAAATAATATAAAAGTCAGTAATTTGGTAGATATAACAAAGAATTGAATATAACTCGAGATAAAATAACAAAATTAGTGACTAATATAGAATTTTAATGTCCTAACAAGATAAAGGACAATAAGTTTAGCTCGTTTTAATATTAATTAATGTTTAAAGACTAAATAATAACAATAATAAGTAATTAAGCTTAGAAATTGATTCAATATTTTAAAATTCAGTTAAAATTTCTTATTTTGATTGACTAAACAGACACTTTAAACATGTTTAGCCCGCTTGGTTACAAATTATATGATTAAGAAATAGAAGTTATTGATTTATTTTTTATATAATTTAATTTATTTATTTTCTTATTAATTAAATATATATATTTTTTTATTTTCACTAATTTCTGCTCTACTAAATAAATAATTATTTAATTTAAGTTTTTAATTTGTCGTGGTAATGCACATACACACTGATATAAAACAGATAAAAAAATACATTTAATTTTTAAAATGTATCTAATTTCTAAAATGTAAACGAATTTATATATTATATAACTATAAATTATATAAATTATAAATATCTTTTAATTTTTATTTTTATAGCCAAATTTTTTTCTCATAACTAGTTTAAAATAATTTTTCTTTTTTATAATTATACTAAAAATTTATATAATAAATTTAAATTTTTAAAAAATTAATACATGTCTTTTAAAAATTTATGTTAATAACAAACTAAAATATAAAAAATTCAAGGAATATTATTTAAATAAACATTTTACCAGTCCAACGCAGCATTAAAAAAACATATCCGAATCTCATAATAACTGAATTGGACATAAATGCTTGGTAGAAAACACTATTAATAAAGACAGTTTAAAACGTTAATCCCGCTTTACACAACAATCCTCTTGTCCTATTTCCTACTATTTCCGACCTGCTGGGCAGAGCATAACATGGCATAACAGACCACAACACAACATCATCAACATTCTCATTCTCTCTCTCTTCTCTTCTCTTCTCTTCTCTCTCATTTCTTCTGCCTTTGATCTCTCAACCTTCAACTTCAATGGCTGGTGACATGCACCAACCACAACCCTCTCTTGCCAGAACCTTCCCTCCTAATTCAGAAGACTTCTCAACCTTCTTCAACCAACTCCTCCACAACCCTCCCCCACTAGGAATGGACCCTAATCATTCTGCTTCTGATTTCACCCCACACACCAACACCAACAACCCTCTTCCTTCCTCTCCCTCAACTTTCCATTTCTCTCACCCCATCCCTGCCACTCATGCCACCACCTTCAAACAACACAACAATAATCACAACCCTGATTTCACTTCTTCTGCTGAGGTACCTCCCCTCCAATGTTTATTTTTGGCTCCCCATAAAAAAGTGGCATCCGTTACACACACCCTTTACACCCAACTCTTAAAGTTAACTATCAAAATTGAAACTTGCTAACATCTAAATTCTCTAATGCTATTGGTCAAGGTTTTATATTCTGATCACCCAGTTGCGTCTTCGTTGTGATGATTGGTATCGTGAAAAATTGTACATAAATATGGCTGATGGGGTCATGATTGTGATTGTGAAAACTGAAAAAGCCTTTCAAAATTTCTGCTTTGTAAAACCTTGCTGATAGTTAATGCCTTTTTAGCCTCGAAGCTTTAAGGAAACTTGGAACTCAGCTGGGTAGATCTTTCGAAAATTCAAAATTGCTTTGGATGGCTTTTTTCTGTTAGTGAGTGGAACTTTCTTTTTGTTTTTGATAGAAGAGTGTGGAGGCAAGGAAACCTGTCCCACCACCACGTTCTTCGTCAAAGAGGAGTAGAGCTGCAGAGTTCCATAATTTGTCTGAAAAGGTTCTTTTATTCTTCAACTTTACGAGAAATTTTTCTTTTTTCTTTGCTGTTATTCATGATTTTGATGTGTGCAGAGAAGAAGGAGCAGGATTAACGAGAAAATGAAAGCCTTGCAGAAATTAATTCCAAATTCTAACAAGGTATTATATGTCTATTCTCTCTATATATATGTCATCTAATTCTTTTCCTCTTCATTAAGCTAATTTATATTACAAAGGTTTTTCACTCTGCTTTTGTGAATTGTTTTCTTCTGGATAAGTCCTTTGAGTTTGTTTTCAACAGACAGACAAAGCTTCGATGCTAGATGAGGCCATAGAATATTTAAAGCAGCTTCAGCTTCAAGTGCAAGTGAGTTTTCTTTCATTCGTCTTGTGATATTATATAATCACTCCTTGGATATGCCTTTCGTTCTCTACTTATTCATATGTATGACCTTGTCCTTTTCATTTTTATTACTTATTTCACAGATTTTCTTTGTGCAATTCTTTTGTTAGTTAGCTCACTCATAATTATAGTTTCTGTGGAATTTTGACCAGTAACTGAGAGTATGTTAGAGAGTAAAAATTATTGTATGATCCCCGGTTAAGTCACATAGAGATTATCTGGGATCATTTACACATAGTGGTCCTGAACCATACAGAAACTTATTAATGGGATGTTTCTTACAAGTACTCTTTTCTTAGAATTTTACTTGAGATGAACAGTTGAGAACTTCATAACCTGTTTTGGGCAGTGCAATCAACTTGTCATGCGGCTAAGTTGAGTCACAGAATCAATAAACAACAGATATTATGACTTGTTTGTTCGCATGCTCAACCATGGTTTGACATGGAGGGTTTCTTTTGTTAGTCACCAAAAGATAAACTTTACATCAGTGCTAACTTGATAGTTCAGGGTCAGTGAACTCCTGAATATTCTTTTTGTACACATTGGCCTTAACCATAGCATGTGCAGTCGATGAACAAAAGACTAAATGTCCATCGTGGACCTCTTAAAGTTGTTTCAACTCTTTTAGGTACATTTTCTCACAAACTGTTTTTCTCAAAAAACTTAAGAGTGAGTGTTTGGATTAAAGTTGGAAAACCCAAAAGTGATGTTACTTTGAAAGCAATTATTTTTTCCTTCTTCACATGGTACATTAAAATTTCTTAATATGTATTAAAATTCGTAAACATATTTTCTTAACTTCAATTCAAACATACTTAGGTGAAGACACACATGGTTTTCATATTACTTTTTTCACAAGAGCCCTTGCATTTGAAACACAAATAATGCATAGGTTTAATACCTCGTTCTGAAATTCAACTTTTTATTAGAAGAAAAAGAGCAACAATGATCACACTCTAGAACACTAGGCCACAGAGGCTTTGACACTGTGTTCTAAACCATGTATCCTAAAAGTTTAAATTGTTAGGCTAAGACACATGCCTGTCACACCTCTAACACGTTTTAGAGTAGGTACAACATCCTGAACATGTAAAAATGCCCAAGTAGCTAAATACTAATTGATTCACTTTAGTAAATTGATAGGGGCCAAAAGAAAAGAGAAGGCTTGGAAGTTGGTATTCCCATATTTAGGTTATTTGGGTCTATTACTCATTCATTGACTAATGGTTACTTTAGTGCTTGTGATTGATTCTGCAGATGTTAATGATGAGAAATGGTTTTAGCTTGCATCCAATGTCTTTGCCAGGAGAACAAAGACCTATGATAATGCCTCAGACTGGGTTGAACCTTGATGAGAGTGATGGACTTCAGAATTCTACTAGTGCAATTGCATCATCTTCAAAAGAAGAAAACTTGATTCGGCATGCTTTTAGTTTTCCGAAGCAATGCAGCATCTCAGACCAGTCTGTTGTTGCACCCTCAGTGACAAGATTAGCTACTTCGAATGCCCCATCCACTTTTCATCCTTCTATTAAGGTTCATGCTTAATACTTCAACCCCTACATAGTTGGCATGTCTTCTGAGATCATCATATTTTTTTTTAGCAAAGAATGAAATAAATTAAAGCGGAGCATTTCAGGGATGCTCCAACCCTTATACAATAACATGAGATCATCATATCATATGTTCATTGTTCAAGTCATTGTCCATGTCACATATAACCAAGTTTTATTAACTCCTTGTGACAAATTGAAAAACTCATCTATATGTTATGATCAATACTTTATTGTTTTGATATATGTTGAGCTTAACAACTCTTCGTACAATATGAAGGATACACTCTACGACAGCATGCCCCAACTGTTTATGGATGCACCAAAGATTGGGAAGGACCCTTCTCCAGACTTGTCTTAATCAGTTCGAGGGATAAAGGGATTTATTTTAGATGGCAAGTCACCCTGTAAAAGGGTAGCTTTGTCCAGGAATTATAATCTACATTTAAATCTTCTGACTGCATGACACTCCATTGGGTTGTTCGTGGTGCTCTTGGTGACAATTTGACAGAATCTTTGTGCCCTCGTTGACACTAGCATAAAAATGTACAAGTATCTTATAATAACTACATCAATAGCAAAATGAAGCTAATTAATGAACATTATGCAACATGACTTGTGATATTTTTGGATCTGCTATATTCTTGGATGATTGGATATATGCAATAGGCTACATTTCGATTTACGATATGCTAGAGCAGAGAAAACATTATTAATATCTATGCCAGTGCTTCCAGGTTCAAGAATGACCATACCTTGTAATGTCAGTTAATGTGTTTCAGAGTGATTTATTTCAATTTAAAGTGGACACAACTACACAAGGCTTCATTAATCCAACTAGAACACAAACATAGCTGCATGTTTGGATTTGCCATGTGTACTTTGGGCATGCGTCACCTTAACAACTAATAGTTGTTTTTGCCTTATTTTTTATGTGAATATTGTAGGAACGTGAATTGTGTGGGCAGAACCAAACAAACTAGACCATTATTTTGTCCTTAAAGTTGGTAGGCTTGTTGGAATCTATTGTCTAGAAGAGTGTGGATAATGATTGTAAAATTAGTAAAAGTTGTCTTAAAAAAATGCTGACAGAATATTAAGAGAAAGAGAAGAAGCATGTGCACTTACAGGGAAATCATGAACTGTGTTAGCCATGCATAAGTAATGGAAGAAAAACATGTAATGAGTAACCGTCTACCTAGCTAGGAAGGAGTTGGTGGAGTGTCGTAAATGAAAAGGACTTGGAGCATGAGATGAAGATTAAGACATGCATGTTGGTGAAAAAACAAAGAAAGAGGCTAAATTCCTTCTATGGAATCACTTGACACTAATGATTACTAATCATGTTCCATCATTTCTACCTCTACCTCTAACTTCAGACGTGGTCCTCTACAGTAAGATGTTTGGAAATTTTCTTTCCTTAAGCATGTTGACAATACATTTGTTTTTTGTTTTGTTTTTAATTAACAACACTCAAAATGAAGCTGAATTTTGTTATGAACTATGTAGCACATACTATGACACAGATATAACATGGACACGGACACTTCAACATGTGTAATTTCCAAAATATAGGATATAATACATAAATACAAATCTATATATTATATAATTATGAATTATATAAATTGACAATTTATGTTAACAAGTATGATTGAGTTTTTTCTTTGTGGTAAAAAGATGCATTCCATAACTTGTTCAAAATGATTTGTTTATCATCTCTATTATCATAATATAATAAAAAATTATGCAATAAGTTTGAGTTTTTAGGAAATCACTGTAATTGTCTTTTTTTAAAATTGTGTTGTGACCGTGTTAAAATTGTCAGATATCCAAAATATATTTTTTGAGTTGGACACTTCACAATAAATGTTGTACATGTCATACACATGTATGTGTCCAACATTTAAGAGATGTGTTCCAACTTTATAGGTTATTAATTAATGATATCTCATACATTTCTATACCATAAATACATTATTAACATTTTGAATATAAAATGGGCATATCTTAAGGTGGTGTTTGAAAAGTTCCTTTTACTTTATGAAAATGGTTTATGATTTTTTTTCATATATTTTTGTTACTTTAATAAGATTATTTCAATGAAAATCGCTTATGGTGCTGTAACAAATGGAGAACAATGATACCAAACTGGTTTGCATTGTACCATTAGAGCTAGCTGAAGTGAAAGTTACATACATACATTAGATAGTTGCATACAAGGGACACTTGCATAACCAAAAAAGAAAAGATGTGTGGGGGTTCATTCATTAGAATTTCACCATTGAAAAAAATGACTGCTTAAGTTTCATAAACTTAAGAACTGATGTGTTATATATACTAAGAATCATATGAAAAATATAAAAATATAAATAATAAAGTTATGCAACCTACTTAGCTGCCCCCATAGCTTTAGAGATTCTCTAAGCTTTATCAAAAAGTTTGTCAAAGTAAATTATTTTTAACTTATGATTAAGCTCTTATTAATTAAAATTATTAAATAAGTATTTAATCAAATTATTTAACAAAACTTGTCTTAGCAGCCACCCGATTTTGCTTAAGAAAAGCAAGCTTCCCTGATTATGTTAGGGCTAATTATCCTGCATCATATCAATTTAAATCTGCATTCAATACACTGATGTAAAATGTCTGCTTTGTTCTTAATGATTTAAAAAATTGTGTTTTTAGGATATATCTATAAGTCAAATGACAAAGTTTTGGATATAGAAATCTGTAACTAATATGTTACTTATGGATTTTTTGTCATCCGAAAGCTTATCTAGACAACATAGATAACCTTCTGGATGTCAAGATCTGTAAGCAAACATAAATGAATTTCGATTCTCGATCTTCAACGTCATTTACTGCACACCATTCTGAATATGAAAATTCGGAACTCATAACTCACTTTCAGATATGGTCATCTGGAAACTTAAGTGAAGTACAAAAATGTCCTTCTGGATATCGAAATTTGAAGTATATAACAATCACTTTTGGATTTTTGTATCCGTAAACAAAAAGGAAAGCAAGGACAATGTTGGATTTTAAATTTTGTGTTGGGTTTTAAATTTTGTGTTGGGTGCATGTCTTAGATGATATGGTGCAGGGAGAAATTGCCCTGTGTTAGTTGTATTTTTGGGCCAGATTCTCAGTTGGGTTGATCCAAACATTTTATTTTATGAGATGATAAAAAAAAAGACGAGGGCAAGTGTGGAAATTAAAAGAAACTTCTGCATCGACCACCTCGTCATTTCCATTTCCATTTCTCGGTGGTGTTCTTCAATTTTCATCCATGGCTTTCCCTCAGCACCACTTCCAACGGCACTACCAAACCCAACAACAACAGCCACAAACCAAACCCTTCAGGTGTTTATTATAATTCTGCTCTCAATTTTTTTGAAATCCAAAGCATTTCCCTTCCTTTCAACCCTTCATTTTACCAACACTTTTGACATTTTTTATTTTTATTTTTATTTGCAATTTCATCTGCTTTGCCTCTTCATATATTGTTTTCTTTTGCTTTCAGAAATCTGCAAGCAATCGATGGTCAGATGCCACAGCAGGTGGCGTTTTACAACCCTTCTGATTTGCAAGATCAGTCCCAGCACCCACCCTATATACCTCCCTGTATGTAAATTCTTCATCTTTTCCTTTCTTTTGTTCAGTTTTGGTCCTTTTATTTTTAGTTGCATGTGTTTGAAGCTCTGGAAAAGATTAACCCTTTAGGAAATTACCCTAGGTAGGTTTGTTGGTGGCACCTCTTTTGGTCATTTTGAGTCAAAGTTGTTTCTTTTGTATTGTGGGGGTGATTCAACCACCGGAAAAGTTTAGATTTTTTTCAAGTCTTTTTTGTGTGGTTTTCCTTGACATTTCTTAGTAAGTTAAGTCCTAGATTTTTTTTATGTGTTATGACTTTTTTCTTATGTTGTTGTCTAGTTCATGTTGTTGGGTTTGCTCCGGGTCCTCCTGCTGATGGCAGTGATGGTGGAGTTGATTTGCAATTGCAATGGAATTATGGTTTGGAGCCAGAGAGAAAGAGACTTAAAGAACAGGACTTTTTGGAGAACAATTCTCAGATATCTTCTGTTGATTTCCTCCAACCACGATCAGTGTCAACTGGGTTAGGCTTGTCACTCGACAATACTCGCCTGACATCCACTGGAGACTCAGCTTTGTTGTCACTCATTGGCGATGACATTGAGCGTGAGTTGCAGCAGCAGGATGTAGAGATAGATAGATTTCTCAAAGTGCAGGTAAGCTCAGGTTTTGATGCCTAGTTTACCATTTTATTGGTTACATGTTCTAGGTAAACTATTTAAAGTTAAAACCATTTATTGTGAGGCTCGATAGACTTCTCCATGAATAGAGTGTGGACCTCTTTATTGATGCAAACCTGTTGTATCTTCTACTGTTGATAATTGGATCTGCTAAGTTTTTTATTGAACTAGGCTTCTGTGAGTATTTCTCCTCTAAAAGTGGGTTGTAAGTTATGTAATGGAAATGGAAGCTTAGAGAACTCTCATTACACAGTGCTGAATTACCATGATCAAATGAAGAATCTACCTACATCCATATACCTTAGGTAAAATGTATGACCTCCCCCCAAATTCTTGTCTGAACTTGTAAAGGCAAGCAATGTCAATGGTTAATGATCTGTTATCTGTTCTATTCTATGTAATGCTTTTCATATTCCGAACTTGTTAAAGTTTGCATATTTTCTATGAAATAACTTATGTTGGTCAGCACTTGAAAGGAAAAAGGTGAACCTCAAGTGCCCACACACTTTCATATATCTTTGAAACTTTTTAGTTTAAAAGAATAGTGAGTGTTTAAAATCCGATGATGAAATTTTATAAAAATATTATGATTAGTGAGGTAGAAGGATGTGGTATGCATGTACGAGATGCTCAGTTTTTACTTGTTCTGGGGAGTAGTCAACGTGTTCGCTGCCTCTCACTGTTATCGAATAATTAGATCAGTTTAGTTTCTTTAGGTTTTGTCAAATGCAAGAACTGATAATTAAGTACACTTCCGCCTGAAAAAAAAAAGGCATCTATGATTAAGTTATTAAATAAATCTTATCAAGCTTCGTCATTGTCTCATTCGGTTATGATGACAGTGTGAATAAACTTCTTTTCTCTTGAATAATTGCTTATAAATTCAAATACTTATGTTACTATATTACAACTTGTCGTTTGATCCTGATTTGGCATCCGTATAGATGAGGGCAAAAGACTCTCTGATTTGATAATTAATTTTCTCATTTCTAATAGGGTGAAAGACTGCGTCAATCAATCTTAGAAAAGGTTCAAGCAACACAACTTCAGAGTGTCTCACTCATCGAAGACAAAGTTCTTCAGAAACTTCGTGAGAAAGAAGCTGAGGTTGAAAGCATCAACAAGAGGAACATGGAACTCGAAGATCGAATGGAGCAGTTGACTGTGGAAGCTGGTTCGTGGCAGCAGCGAGCAAGATACAATGAAAACATGATTGCTGCTCTCAAGTTCAACCTTCAGCAAGCATATGTCCAAAGCAGAGATAGTAAAGAAGGATGTGGTGACAGCGAGGTTGACGACACAGCTTCTTGCTGCAATGGCCGTACCCTTGATTTTCATCTGCTTTCCAAGGAGAACACTGATATGAAAGATATGATGACATGCAAGGCTTGCAGAGTGAATGAAGTGACCATGGTTTTGTTACCTTGTAAGCATCTTTGCCTCTGTAAAGATTGTGAAAGTAAGCTTAGTTTCTGTCCTCTATGTCAATCCTCCAAATTTATAAGCATGGAGGTCTACATGTAACTGCAAAGTATACTTCTACACGTGAAATCTCTAATTTCATGTCATTATTATGTGCGTCTGTTCATGTAACTTGTCTCCGAGGACCATGACACGTTGTAACTAGTTTCTAAGATGCATTTGACCATAATGAATTTCACCTGTTTGAGAACAGTGGTTACTAAAAGCATCATGCACCGATGCACGTGGCATTTGTACTTTGTATCACAACTTTGTTTTCCAATAGAAAATTGTTAGAAGGGTTAATCTTACTATTGCTATAAATGTTTTCCACATAATTTTTTTCTGCTTAATGTCATTCACTTACAGTTGTTTATTGTGTGAATATGTAGTGTAGTCACTGATTTTAAATGCTACCTTCTTGAGAATGTTATGTAGGTTCTAGTTAAATGCTGGGAATTGTTGAACATACATTTTCTTAAATGTATCTTCTGTTTTAGGTTTTTGTGTGACAAATAGTCCACAAGACAACATACTTTTGTAGATCACGATGCTCATTGCTTCTTCCTGTACCTCCATACCTTGTGTCACTCCCATACTAAATGTGAAAATATCTTTGATCCTTTGTGTCACTCCCATATATAATTAGGAAGATGTTTTTGGATATGGAAGTATTCTTTAGATTTATAAGATCCAGAAGTCTTTTTTGGATTTGAGATAAGTCTATGGATTATGTAATCCGGATATATTCTGGATTACATAATCAGAAAGCTAATCTCATATCCAGAAAAGACTTCTAGATTATGTGATTTGGAAGCTAATCACGTATTTGAAAAAGACTTCCGGATTACATAATCCGGAAGCTAATCTCATATCCAAAAAGACTTTCAAATTATAAAATTTGAAAGTTAATCACGTATTTGAAAAAAGACTTTTGAATTACATAATCCGAAAGCTAATATCATGTATAGAAAAGACTTACGGATTATGTAATCTAGAAGCTAATCACAAAAGACTTTTGAATTACATAATTGAGAAGCTAATTACAAATCTAGAGAAAGACTTCCAGATTATGTAATCTAAAATATTAAAGAAGGATATTTTTGGAATACAAAAACTTATAGATGATATAAGAAAATATGGAGGTGCGGGAAGAAGCAGTCCAATAATGCTACATGGAAACATGTTTCTGGTCCGGACTGAGGTTTCATCCTCATAAACTACAAAACAGAAACATGCTTTTTGGTTTTGTATAATCTATTTTGAAGATAGAGTATTCATAGTGTATGAATAACATTGTAAATCCATAAAGTATAATATAACATAAAAAAGTACGAAGTAATTGTTCTCAAGAACATTTTGATGTGGTTCTTGAAGGTTTACACAGAATGTTAGTTCGGTGATTTCACTCATTGAAGGACAATTTGAAACGCCTCTTGAGGAAGTAGGAGCGTTGCTGCTTGTGCATCTGCTTGTGCCTGAGATGTTTGTCAACAAGTTTCATAATAAATTGGTTTCTAACTCAACACTCATTCACAACCTTCAACAACTCAGTGACATGTCTATTCTTGTTTTACATGGATTTATTTATTTAAAAATGAATCAGAAACTTTTCCTTATTTCAGGCAATTCAAAGTTATGGTGGAACTACAATTTATGTTCTATAACATAGTTTTGGGTGTTCATCATAGGTATATTTGTCCTCACATACATCATCATCAATGTGCACATAGTTGAACTTGCACTTCCTCTTCTTGCATGTGCTTCTAGAATTATGTTTTTATCACTACTATTTGTCTCATAAATAGGCCACCTTAAAATTTTCTATTATTTGTACATTTTGTAAGTATAATATTTGATTACTATAATGAAAATATATAAAATATATTTATAAATAGTTAACATGTTTATAAACATACATATAAACATGATTTATTTTACAAAAATGGTAAAGAATGTTTATTTCTCCCTCTATTTAACAAACAGTTTTATAAAATTTAAAACTTTAGAAAATATAAATAAAAATAGAACTTGAAAAATATTATTTTGAATTTGTAAAACAGCTATAATGCAAAACTAAATTAATAAAATAACTGTGTGTTGTAACATATTTCCGTTCGCTCCAGCTTAAGCGCGCTTTTCGCTAAGCGAAATTTCCATTCACTTGCCTCAAGGCACTTTCATCAATCTGCGAACTTCCCATTTCTCAGTACCTCAAATCTCTTTCTTCATCTCCTTTCAAGCTATTTCCTTTCCTCTCTTCTACCATTCACTCGTTTCAAGTAAGCAACATTCTTCTTCTTCTTTTCCTTGTTATCTGTTTGCCTGTGTTTTCTTCACTTATGATTGTGTTGTATGTTGATTTCAACGTTGGAAATATTGGGAGTCATGGATTGTGTTTTAAAGTTGTGGTTTTATGTTTTTTTTTTTGGGAAGATAATGGGGATTAGGATTTGTTCCTTTTTAATTTTCTATTGCATGATGCATTAAGATGATGATATTGAAGGATGCAGAGAGTGAATGCTGTTGTGCTTGTGATTGTTTGATTATCTATAGTTTTTTTTGGTTCCTCACAGAGTGTTCGATAAAATGCCTCAATGGGAAAAATTTGCTTGCAAAGTTGTTACTTTTTTATAATTCAGCTGTTTTTATACATGATGCATAAGTGGAGAGGTTAACATGTGTGTGTACTGTTGCAACTTGCAACTAATTTCTTTTGCTGCTCATGCATGTTTTTGGTTCATTTGTTGATTTGTGAATTCCCTTTTGTTCCTTCTTCATTTGTTTTAGTGATAAGAATTGAATTTTTTTTTATGTTTTTTTTTTTCAGGATGGATCCTCCTACCTTGCCACCTGCGAAAAAAAGAAAGATCTCAAAACCCCAAGGCACTCCATCTTTTGATTCCCACCGGTTCCTTTCAGAAGATCACCAACAATGGTATGGAGTAGTCGAGAACAGGAACTTACTACCAGAACGAAAGGTTGTTCTACAAACAGGTGAACACGAAGAGTTCCAACAAGAGCTCCAGAGGCGAAAATGGATCAAATTGACGGCTCATTCAAACGTAGCCATTGTAAAAGAATTCTATGCCAATGCAATGTTGTTCAAAGCAGGAGTTCCAACCTTCAAAAGCTTTGTCAGAGGCAAAGAGATATCCTATAGTGGCCGAACCATTAACAGTTTTCTGGGTACCGAATTAAATTTGGGCACATCAGGGTGTCAATATGTTGAATGGTGCAACAAGAAAAAAGACTACTTGAAGGTGGCTGAAAAACTGTGCAAGCCTGGGGCAGACTATGTAACTAGTACAACCGGCCACAAACGGAGAATTTTGAGAGGCGATTTGCTTCCCTTAGCGCAGATATGGATGTCTTTTCTGCATTCCAACATTTCTCCTTGCTCTCACACCTCAGATATCACTGAGAGGAGATCCCAAATGGTATATGCTATTATGGCTGGATTATCCATGGATGTTGGAGTCATTATTGCTCAGGAGATTCATTTGACAGCAAACTCAGGCAGCACTGGTCAGCTGAGTCACCCTTCTCTTATCACCGAGCTTTGTCGCAGAGAAGGAGTTGATGTCTCAGAGCCACCTTTCCAGAAGCCTCGGCAGCCTATTAATGCTCAATTCATTCTGAAAAACTGTATGGGAAGTGAAACTCGTGCTCCCTCAGTGAGAGTTGCACCTCCTGCAGTACCCCGTAGCACCGCTCACAGGCTAGGGGTATTAGAGACTGATCAACAATTGATTCACCAGAAGTTGGATGCTTTGTACCGTTCCCAGGTTTTGATGATGAGCAGCATACGGAGCCTCTCACTGCACATACCTGGCATTTCTCAGGACTCATTTCATTTTCCATCTGCAGAGGAATTTGATTCCCATGTGGCATGGCCAAAACATCCTGAGAAACAGGATGATGTTGAGGGAAAGGATGAGCATGCGGTTGAGAAGGAGGGGGATGAGCTTGTTGAGCAGGAGGGGGTGACGATGCTGTTGATGCTGAGGAAGAAGAGGATGAGCAGCTTGGAGACTAGGTGATTGAATGCTTTTATCCTGTTTCCTTTCAGCTTTATATTGATTTTGTGTTCTGACCTTTACTTTTGCTGTTTGAACTGGTATATACTGTTCGAGTGATATATTGACAACTTGCATTAGTCTACAACTTTTATTCTGTCTAAAATTTCAGTTTTTTGTATGAAGCGAAGAACTTCATATCATAAATCATAGGTTGTATAGTAAATCAGGTTGTCAATGATGTTACTACTTCATATCATAAATCATAGGTTGTATAGTAAATCAGGTTGTCAATGATGTTACTATTTTGCATTGGTTTTGTTAATGAAAATTTCACTCTCTACAACCTCCTTGTTTTGCATTGCTCCCATTTGTTTCTCTTGAAATGAGAGTTGATGATATGAGTATCTGATTTGTGCTTTTGTTGTGTTGTGTGTTCGTTTGGATTTTATATACTTGATGCTTAGTTTGAGCTATGTGCAACTGAAGAGTGTGACATGATAATTTGTCCTTTTTTCTATTAATTGTGGTTATTTATTATAATTTACAAGTCTATCTATTGCATTTAGGAAACATTTATTAATAATTACTACCACGATAATTATATAAAAGCGATTTAGAACCAGAGGAATAATTATTCAACTTATTTAAAATAGTAAAAAAATGTTAGCATGTTAGAACAAGCAACTAATACTGTGAAGTGGTATAACATTATTATATTCCCTCCCTTCTTTATTATATGTAGTCCAGGAATATTTTGAAAAAGAAATAAGAAATTTAATTATTTTTTAAATTTTAATAAAATAATTTTTTTTCTCATTTATACCCCCAAATTAATTGAATATATTGAAATTAATTAAAAAGTACAAAATATAACTAACAAAAAAAAAATATTAATACTGTTTTAATCTTAAAAGGCAACAATTCAATAGAGATAAACAAAATCTTTCAAAAGTCCAAAAAAAATCACCAAATAAAAAGTAATTATTACATAATTAAAGCTTATATATATTATAATTCATTAAAATTATTTAAGAATTAAATATTTATTAAATTTAACAAAATTAAAATAAACATTATTATTATTATTGTATCGATTCACCTTAAAATATTTTAAAATTTATAAATATATCACTTTATATATTTAAGATTTAAAACTAACATACTTTAATTTTTCAAGATATTTTTTATCAAATATAATAATTACATGATTTTTTTAAATTATTAATTCTTGAATAATAATTTTCTAACTGCCCAAGTGATTTATGCATCACTCCCTAACCCTTTTACATTCCTTTACAGCTCTCTAATTTTCTACAACTACAAATATAAATCATCTCCCTTTATATGAAAAACGTAAATGTTTTTTATTTTTTATAAAATATACTATTTTGAATAATATATATATATATATATATATATATATATATAAAATATTGCAAAACATATATGATGGGTGAAACAGTTTCTTTTTAAGGTCATAAAAATGTTTATTTAAAGTTGTGTTGTTATGAAAAATTGGTGTCTAATTTACTAATACTTCTTATATATTATCTATTGTGAATTAAGGTTTTATTAACTACAAAAATTAAACATGGTATTACTATTATTATTTTTTTCTTTTTTCAATGTTATGGTTTTTCCAATTTATGAAATTATATTATAATATATATAATTATAGTAAGGTGATTACAACGAATCTATATCTTGATCAAACAATCCATTCAATAATTAAATTTTATGGGAATAATTATTTTACAAATATACGTATCTTCTTTTTGTGATTTGTTTATGGACGTGCCTCCTTACCTGGGTGCAAACAACATAGAAAGGTACTTGTGAGAATTTTTTCGGCAAAATACGGACCCATAATAAAATTGCAGAAAGTAGGGTCAAATTTCACAAGTTTTGGTAGAGGATAGCCTTGGTTTGCACAAAATTTCTGAAAAATTCTCCCGAAATAGTTTTTTCCTGAAATTCCACGTAAGAATCTCCACTGAATTTGGGACAGAACGCGACAAAATTCAGGTCAAACGGATGAGTATTCACCCACGAAAAAAATCAAACAGTTTAGCACACAAACGAACCCTCCTTTCAGCCCTGGCAGTGATGAATAAAAAAGTTATTGTCAGTGTTGTGGGACGAATTTGGGGCTCAAATCTAAGCCAAAACTTAAGAGACACGGTGACGAACGCCATGTAAAAATTTCAGACGAAAATACGCAAGGAGTAAGGTGTAGTAAGTCCCAGATCGAGAGTCGAAAAAACTGGTTTTCCGAAAACAAAACGTCCTGACTTTTCTTCCCTGTATCTTCTTTTTGTGATTTGTTTATTGACGTGCCTCCTTACCTGGGTGCAAACAACATAGGAAAGTACTTGTGTGAAATTTTTCGGCGCAATACAGACCCAGAATAAAATTGCAGAAAGTAGGGCCAAATTTCACAAGTTTTGGTAAAGGATAGCCTTGGTTTGCACAAAATTTCTGAAAAATTCTCTCGAAATAGTTTATTCCTGAAATTCCACGTAAGAATCTCCACTGAATTTGGGAGATAACGCAACAAAATTCAGGTCAAACGGATGAGTATTCACCGACAAAAAAAATCCAACAGTTTCGAACACAAACGAACCCTCCCTTCAGCCATGCCAGTGATGAATATAAAATTTATTGCAAGTCTTGTGGGACGAATCAGGGGCTCAAATCTCAGCCAAAACTCAACAAACACAGTGACGAACGTCTGGTAAAAATTTCAGACCAAAATACCCAAGGAGTAAGGCGTAGTAAGTCCCAGACCGAGAGCGAACAAAATTGGTTTTCCGAAAACAAAACGTCCTGGCTTTTCTTCCTCGTATCTTCTTTTTGTGATTTGTTTATGGATGTGCCCCCTTACCAGGGTGCAAACAACATAGGAAAGTACTTGTGTGAATTTTTACGGCGCAATACGGACCCAGAATAAAATTGCAGAAAGTAGGGCTAAATTTCACAAGTTTTGGTAGAGGATGATAGCCTGGTTTGCACAAAATTTCTGAAAAATTCTCCCGAAATAGTTTTTTCCTGAAATTCCACGTAAGAATCTCCACTGAATTTGGGACAGAATGCGACAAATTTCAGGTCAAAATGTATGAGTATTCACCCACGAAAAAAATCAAACAGTTTCGCACACAAACGAACCCTCCTTTCAGCCCTGGCAGTGATGAATATAAAATTTATTTCCAGTCTTGTGGGACGAATCTGGGGCTCATATCTCAGCCAAAACTCAATAGACACAGTGAGGAACGTCTGGTAAAAATTTCAGATTAAAATATCCAAGGAGTAAGGCGTAGAAAGTCCCTGACCGAGAGGGAACAAAACTGGTTATCCGAAAACAAAACGTCCTGGCTTTTCTTCTCCGTATCTTCTTTTTGTGATTTGTTTATGGACGTGCCTCCTTACCTGGGTGTAAACAACATAGGAAGGTACTTGTGTGAATTTTTTCGGCGCAATACGGACCCAGAATAAAATTGCAGAAAGTGGGTCCAAATTTCACAAGTTTTGGTATCGTCTTGGTTATCACAAAATTTCTGAAAAATTCTCCCGAAATATTTTTTTTCCTGAAATTCCACGTAAGAATCTCCACTGAATTTGGGATAGAACGCGACAAATTTCAGGTCAAATGGATAAGTATTCACCCACGAAAAAATAAAAAAGTTTCGCACACAAACGAACCCTCCTTTCATCCCTGGCAGTGATGAATAAAAAATTTATTGTCAGTGTTGTAGGAAGAATTTGGGGCTCAAATCTCAGCCAAAACTTAAGAGACATAGTGACGAACGTCATGTAAAAATTTCAGACCAAAATACACAAGGAGTAAGGCGTAGTAAGTCCCAGACCGAGAGCGGAAAAAACTGGTTTTCCGAAAACTAAACGTCCTGGCTTTTCTACCCCGTATCTTCTTTTTGTGATTTGTTTATTGATGTGCCCCCTTACCTGGGTGCAAACAACATAGAAAAGTACTTGTGTGAATTTTTTCGGCGCAATACGAACACATAATAAAATATCAGAAAGTAGGCCAAATTTCACAAGTTTTGGTAGAGGATAGCCTTGGTTTGCACAAATTTTCTAAAAAATTCTTCCGAAATAGTTTTTTCCTGAAATTCCACGTAAGAATCTCCACTGAATTTGGGACAGAACGCAACTAAATTCAGGTCAAACGGATGAGTATTCACCCACGAAAAAAATCAAACAGTTTCGCACACTAACGAACCCTCTTTTCAGTCCTGACAGTGATGAATAAAAAATTTATTTCCAGTCTTGTGGGACGAATCTGTGGCTCAAATCTAAGCCAAAACTCAATAGACACAGTGACGAACGTCTGGTAAAAATTTCAGACCAAAATACACAAGGAGTAAGGCGTAGAAAGTCCCTGACAGAGAGCGAACAAAATTGGTTTTTCGAAAACAAAACGTCCTGGTTTTTCTTCCCCGTATCTTCTTTTTGTGATTTGTTTATGGACGTGCCTCCTTACCTGGGTGTAAAAAACATAGGAAGGTACTTGTGTGAATTTTTTCGGCGCAATACGGACCCAGAATAAAATTGCAGAAAGTAGGGCCAAATTTCACAAGTTTTGGAAGAGGATATCCTTGGTTTGCAAAAAATTTCTGAAAAATTCTGCCGAAATAGTTTTTTCCTAAAATTCCAAGTAAGAATCTCCACTGAATTTGGGACAGAACGCGACAAAATTCAGGTCAAACGGATGAGTATTCACCGACAAAAAAAATCAAACAGTTTCGCACACAAACGAACCCTCCTTTCAGCCTTGGCAGTGATGAATAAAAAAGTTATTGCTAGTGTTGTGGGACGAATCTGGGGCTCAAATATCAGCCAAAACTTAAGAGACACAGTGACGAACGTCATGTAAAAATTTCAGACCAAAATATGCAAGGAGTAAGGCGTAGTAAGTCCCAGACCGAGAGCGGAAAAAACTGGTTTTCCGAAAACAAAACGTCCTGACTTTTCTTCCCCGTATCTTCTTTTTGTGATTTGTTTATTGACGTGCCTCCTTACCTGGGTGCAAACAACATAGGAAAGTACTTGTGTGAATTTTTTCGGCGTAATACGGACCCAGAATAAAATTGCAGAAAGTGAGTCCAAATTTCACAAGTTTTGGTATCGTCTTGGTTATCACAAAATTTCTGAAAAATTCTCCCGAAATAGTTTTTTCCTGAAATTCCACGTAAGAATCTCCACTGAATTTGGGATAGAACGCGACAAATTTCAGGTCAAACGGATGAGTATTCACCCACGAAAAAATCAAAAAGTTTCGCACACAAACGAATCCTCCTTTCATCTCTGGCAGTGATGAATAAAAAATTTATTGCCAGTGTTGTAGGACGAATCTGTGGCTCAAATCTCAGCCAAAACTCAACAGACACAGTGACGAACGTCTGGTAAAAATTTCAGACCAAAATACCCAGTCCCAGACCGAGAGCGAACAAAATTGGTTTTCCGAAAACAAAACGTCTTGGGTTTTCTTCCCCGTATCTTCATTTTGTGAATTGTTTATGGACGTGCCTCCTTACCTGTGTGCAAACAACAGGAAAGTACTTGTGTGAATTTTTTCGGCGCAATACGAACCCAGAATAAAATTGCAGAAAGTAGGGCCAAATTTCACAAGTTTTGGTAGAGGATAGCCTTGGTTTGCACAAAATTTCTGAAAAATTCTCCCAAAATAGATTTTTCATGAAAATCCACGTAAGAATCTCCACTGAATTTGGCACAGAACGCAAATAATTTCAGGTCAAACGGATGAGTATCCACCCACGAAAAAAATCAAACAGTTTCGCACACAAACGAACCCTCTTTTCAGTCCTGACAGTGATGAATAAAAAAATTTATTTTCAGTCTTGTGGGACGAACCTGGGGCTCAAATCTCAGCCAAAACTCAACAGAGACAGTGAGGAACGTCTGGTAAAAATTTCAGACCAAAATACCCAAGGAGTAAGGTGTAGTAAGTCCCAGACCGAGAGCGAACAAAACTGGTTTTCCGAAAACAAAACGTCCTGACTTTTCTTCCCCGTATCTTCTTTTTGTGATTCTTTTATGGAAGTGCCTCCTTACCAGGGTGCAAACAACATAGGAAAGTACTTGTGTGAATTTTTTCGGCGCAATACAGACCGAGAATAAAATTGCAGAAAGTGGGGCCAAATTTCAAAAGTTTTGGTATCGTCTTGGTTATCACAAAATTTCTGAAAAATTCTCCCGAAATAGTTTTTTCCTGAAATTCCACGTAAGAATATCCACTAAATTTGGGACAGAATGCGACAAATTTCAGGTCAAAATGTATGAGTATTCACCCACGAAAAAAATCAAACAGTTTCGCACACAAACGAACCCTCCTTTCAGCCCTGGCAGTGATGAATAAAAAATTTATTGCCAGTCTTGTGGGACGAATCTGGGGCTCATATATCAGCCAAAACTCAACAGACACAGTGAGGAACGTCTGGTAAAAATTTCAGACTAAAATACCCAAGGAGTAAGGCGTAGAAAGTCCCTGACCGAGAGGGAACAAAACTGGTTATCCGAAAACAAAACGTCCTGCATTTTCTTCCCTGTATCGTGTTTTTGTGATTTGTTTATGGACGTGCCTCCTTACCTGGGTGCAAACAACATAGGAAAGTACTTGTGTGAATTTTTTCGGCGCAATACGGACCCAGAATAAAATTGCAGAAAGTAGGGCCAAATTTCACAAGTTTTGGTAGAGGATAGCCTTGGTTTGCACAAAATTTCTGAAATTTTTTCCCAAAATAGTATTTTCCTGAAAATCCACGTAAGAATCTCCACTGAATTTGGGACAGAACGCGAATAATTTCAGGTCAAACGGATGAGTATTCACCCACGAAAAAAATCAAACAGTTTCGCACACAAACGAACACTCTTTTCAGCCCTGGCAGTGATGAATAAAAAAATTTATTTTCAGTCTTGTGGGACGAATCTGGGCTCAAATCTCAGCCAAAACTCAACAGAGACAGTAAGGAACGTCTGGTAAAAATTTCAGAGCAAAATACCCAAGGAGTAAGGCGTAGTAAGTCCAAGACCGAGAGAGAACAAAACTGGTTTTCCGAAAACAAAACGTCCTGGCTTTTCTTCCTCGTATTTTCTTTTTGTGATTTGTTTATGGACTTGCCTCCTTACCTAGGTGCAAACAACATAGGAAAGTACTTGTGTGAATTTTTTCGGCGCAATACGGACCCAGAATAAAATTGTAGAAAGTAGGGCCAAATTTCACAAGTTTTGGTAGAGGATAGATAGCCTTGGTTTGCACAAAATTTCTGAAAAATTCTCCCGAAATAGTTTTTTCCTGAAATTCCACGTAAGAATCTCCACTGAATTTGGGACAGAACGCGACAAATTTCAGGTCAAACGGATGAGTATTCACCCACGAAAAAAGTCAAACAGTTTCGCACACAAACGAACTCTCCTTTCAGCCCAGGCAGTGATGAATATAAAATTTATTGCCAGCCTTGTGGGACGATTCTGGGGCTCAAATCTCAGCCAAAACTCAACAGACACAGTGACGAACTTCTGGTAAAAATTTCAGATGAAAATACCCAAGGACTAAGGCGTAGTAAGTCGCAGATCGAGAGCGAAAAAAACTGGTTTTCCGAAAACAAATCGTCCTGGATTTTCTTCCCCGTATCTTATTTTTGTGATTTGTTTATGGACGTGCCTCCTTACCTAGGTGCAAACCACATAGGAAAGTACTTGTTTGAATTTTTTCGGCACAATACGGACCCAGAATAAAATTGCAGAAAGTAAGGCCAAATTTCACAAGTTTTGGTAGAGGATAGCCTTGGTTTGCACAAAATTTCTGAAAAATTCTCCCGAAATATTTTTTTCCTAAAATTCCACGTCAGAATCTCCACTGAATTTGGGACAGAACACGACAAATTTCAGGTCAAACGGATGAGTATTCACCCACGAAAAAAATCAAACAGTTTCGCACAAAAATGAACCCTCCTTTCAGCCCTGGCAGTGATGAATAAAAAATTTATTGTCAGTCTTGTGGGACGATTCTTGGGCTCAAATCTCAGCCAAAACTCAACAGACACAGTGACGAACGTCTGGTAAAAATTTCAGACCAAAATACCCAAGGAGTAAGGTGTAGTAAGTCCCAGACCAAGAGCGAACAAAACTGGTTTTCCAAAAACAAAACGTTCTGGCTTTTCTTCCCC
>Ga0123342_1003878_pt1 | contig 23504 bp, 10 predicted proteins | sample Turbeawhitnodule_FD_89960 | JGI IMG/M metagenome (GOLD analysis project Ga0123342, IMG submission 89960) | Root nodule microbial communities of legume samples collected from Mexico - Turtle bean Mexico white nodule | ecosystem: Host-associated > Plants > Roots > Nodule | place: Mexico: Nepantla... | reverse complement strand
TATATATATATATATATCTAAAAACTAATTTATGTCAACTATATTTTGCAATGCAGTTATTCACGGACGAAGCACCAATGAATTCGGAAGGCATTTCATATGTCAGAGAGTCTTGGTCCACATATTTCATAAATTTTTATAACTCTACCATAGTTAATCAATAATGTAGGTTTTATTATGTTTGATTACTATTGTAAATGTACATTTTGATTCTCTCAATTTATCTCTATATTTCTGTATTAGTCTGACTGGGTTTGATCATTATATGTAGGTTAATTTATATGGTTTAGGGACAATACGAATTGAACTTAAAAAAAAAAACACAATTTACAAATGCGGTTATTTACCAAAGTCGCATTTGTAAATCAAAAAGCAAGATTTACAAATGCGTCTTTGGTAAATAACCGCATTTGTAAATAGTGATTTACGAATGCGACTATTTACCAAAGCCGCATTCGTAAATCTAAAACCCCAGCTCATTCAGAAGAATATACAAATGCGACTATTTCAAATAACCGCATTTGTAAATCGTATTTACAAATGCGGCTCTATAGCCGCATTTGTATTTCTCTGATTTACGACTACGTGCTAATCAAATGCGGCTCTATAGCCGCATTTGTAAATGTAAAATAGCCGCATTTGATTAGCATTTCTGCGCTAGTGATAACAAAGAAAATACCAAATTAATATAATTATATTTTTTATTACCAAATTTATTACGTAATAAATTTCTTATTTAATAGGAATATTTTTTAATAAATAATTTTTTAATATTGTATTTTATTAAAAGTAATTATAACATATTTATATGTTTATAATTTATTTTCTATATATTAATTTTATACTATAATTTTGAATAATTGTAAAATAATTTATTTTCTAATATATCATAAACACATAATTTTATTTATAAAGGAAAAAGTAATAATATATATAATTGATGTATTACTAATTTTCAAAATATAAATACAATCACACACATATGAATCATCACATTGTATCCATTATGTTATATTAACAATTAAGTGTTTAATTAATTTATATTCAATACGCCAGGCATCCACTAACATAAACACTTGAATTTACTCATGGAAGACTTGTGCGTTTAATTTGACTAAGAAATATGCATCTGTCATATTACTTCCATTGTGATAACTCTCCACACAACAACATGTACATATAAATCAAGTCTCCTTATATGACATGCCAAACCAATTATTTTTCAAACTGCAAACTTAGTCATATAAACCTCCTTCGAGTCTCACCATCTAATAATCTTCATCTATATGTGATGTGAGTTGATTTTAGGATTATTCATTTTATGGTGTGACACTTTACATAGATTGAGATTTTAGGCAAGTTTATGGTGAGAACTCTAAGAAGATCCCCACTGGACACGAACTTAACCAAGTGGTTAAGTAAGTGTGAAGGTTGACTTCACAAGAGCAAAAGGAAAAGACAATTACAAGGTGAATATGATGCCAATAAGTGCGAAATTAAAGAACATGGAAAGGAAAACCAAATAAGAATTGTCGAATGTAAGAATGAAACAAAGCAAGAACATAACACAAAGAGTAAAAGTGGAATGACAAATGGAAGAAGAGAAGAAGGAAGGAGAAATCTTATGTGATGGATTTGAGAAAGGGAACACGTCACTTGGAATGTGATTGGCCTCCAAGATAAATGTTGCTAGCCACTACTTGAGAGCTCTCAATTACTCACAAGATAAGACCTAAATGCTAAGAGGAATCAAGCCTCACTAACACCTCACACAATTTGTGCATAGTAACTTTTCTTCTATTAATTTTAACATGTAAAATACAATGGTAGGCCTCTTATTTATAGGGGAAGGAGCCTTGGAAAACAAGCAAGAGGGGTAGAATGGGAAAAGGGAAAAAGGGACTTCCTTAGGGTTTGACTAAGTCAATCCCGCATCCTAGGTTTGTCCTTCTAGAAACTAGGTCAAAATGACTTCCTAAAGGGCTAGGAACAAGATAAAATGATACCTACACCCCCTATTATGCTAAAGGCACCTTATTCTAGCATATCTTTGCTATTTGGACCCCTAAAGTGAGCCTAATTTATTTACACAACTTTTCTCTTGTGGAAAAGACCAGAATGAAGAACTTCTAATATTTTGGTTTATAGATTCTTCTTTCCCAGATGCTTTCTCGAGGTTTGGTGGAGCCCGACTTTGTATATTGAGATGACTGCCCTTTTTGTGAGATGTTTGATGTGTCCTTAGTCATCTATTGGTTGCTTTGGTTTGTATCATGCCCCCCACGTTAGAAAGAATTCGTCCTCAAATTTAGAACTCCTGCAAATAACATAATTAGTTTGTTCCCAGAGAAGATATTTCTAAGTTTAGGATGTGAAACAAACTTATGTTCATGAAGCTTGGGGAGTTCACATGGGTCAATTCTAGATACAGGCCATCGTTGTAGATAATGTTTAGGGAAAAGATGATTTGTTTGTGAAAATCCTCTTAGAAGTGGATAACCTTTAGGAGGTTTTTGAAGATCATCCCTAAACTTCTTTAACAAAGATGTCAAGTATTAAGATTTATTTGGGAATGAAAAAGATAAGGAAGAAGTATACCTAGGAGGTGCAGTGATTTTCTTAGGAGTCAACAAGAGGAGACCCACTTTACTTTCCTCTTCTTTTTCATTTTCTTTTTTGGCTTTTGTTTGAATTTGGTCTAGATTTACTTCTTGTAACATTGTGGTTCTTTTATTTGGACAATTGGCAGCTATGTGTCAAAAACCTAAACATTTAAAACATTTTTTGCTTGAAGTTTTGGTGGGTGACTTAGGGATAGAGGTAGAAGGATTGTGTTTAGAAACTTTTTGGTGAGAAGTGGTTTCTTTTGAAAAATTGGAAGGAGAAGTTTTTATAGAATTTTTGTTTGTATCCTTCCATGAAGATTTGTAGAAGTCATCATTATGAGTATTTTTGAAAGTTGTTTTCTTCAAAAGTTGTGATTCCACCTTGATGGCTAGGTGAACCACTTTCTTTAAAGAACAGTACTCATATAATTCTGCAATATCTTGAATTTCTCTCCTCAACCACTTACAAACCTAGCTATCTTTGACTCTTCATTAACATGCATATTAATTTTAGTCAAAGTTGTTTCTAAGTCTTTAAATTATTCATCTACCGTCCTAGGTCCTTGATGAAGCCGTTGGAGCTTCAACAAGAGCTCCTTCCTATAAGGAGGAGGAACAAACTGCGTGTGCATACATGTTTTCAAATCATATCAAGAGACCACGGTTGACCTCTTGTTTAGCCCAATGTCCATTACAGTTTGTTGCCACCATTGGATGGCATAGTCTAAAAAAAACTAGGGAAGCTAACCTAACCTTTTGGTCCTCAGTGACCTTATACACATTAAAGAGATGTTCAACTTTAACTTCCCATTCTAAATACAAAGTAGGGTCATTGGTCCCACTAAAACTAGGTAACTTTACAAAATCAAAAGAATGTTGTGGTTGTGGTTGTGGTTGGTGTTGATTGTGCCATTTCTCAAAATTGTGCACTCACCAATTATGTTCTTGATTCCCATAGTGCATGGAATGTCTAGTTGTTCTTGGCAGCTGCCATCTCCTTTCTTGAGATTGCCTCTCTTGAACTTCCTCTAGCCTTTGCATTCTTTCCACTAGTTGTCGCATTTTGTCTTCTTTGTGGGCCAAACTCCTCTGGGAATCCTCAAGCTCTCCCAAAAGACGTGCCTTTTGAGGAGATTATGGTTTAGAAGATTTCCCTGAATATAGATGATACATAATTTACAAGTGAACAAACAATTAGTGAAATAGAAGTTAGAAAACACTCTCTCGAATTTGCATCACTTTTGGTGAAAAGAAATCAATAGGAGAACACTCGAAGCACTAAAAAAGAATTTTATCCTCTCAAAAAAGGTTTTTCTTGAGGTTGAGAACTCTCAAATGAAAAAGGTCATTTTCCAATAACTCCAATTTTCACAAAAATTTTGGGATTCAATATAATTGAACACTTGAAATCTTTTGTTTGGAACTTTAAAACTACTTCTACTAAAACAAGTTTCTAATTACTTCTTAAACTTTCAAAATTAAAAGAAAAGTAAATAGAATTAAAGTAAGGACTCCTAGAACAATAATGAACATATGACTCAAAGCAAAAGGCAATAACACAATAAGACTAAAAATATAACAATCCAAAAGCAAAACAAAGCTAAGGAAAATAAAATGGCCGAATGAAAGTTGGAAGGAAAATAATGGGTTGAAAATTAAATTTCAAGAATGTAAAGACAAGAATTTAAAGGTACTTGAATTTAAAGACACGAAATTAAAGGTACTTGAATTTAAAGGCAATAAATTAAAGGTGCTTGAATGTAAAGTGCCAATCAACTCAAAGCAAAATAATCTCAAGAACCTAAGCTTTGATAACCACATGATGTGAGTTGATTTTAGGATTGTTCATTTTATGGTGTGACACTTTACATAGATTGAGATTTTAGGCAAGTATATGGTGAGAACTCTAAGAAGATCCCCACTGGACACAAACTTAACCAAGTGGTTAAGTAAGTGTGAAGGTTGACTTCACAAGAGCAAAAGGAAAAGACAATTACAAGGTGAATATGATGCCAATAGGTGATAAATTAAAGAACATGGAAAGGAAAACCAAAAAAGAATTACCGAATGTAAGAATGAAACAAAGCAAGAACATAACACAAAGAGTAAAATCAGAATGACAAATGGTAGAAGAGATGAATGAAGGAGAAAACTTATGTGATGGATTTGAGAAAGGGAACATGCCACTTGGAGTGTGATTGGCCTCCAAGATAAGTGTTGTTAGCCGCCACTTGAGAACTCTCAATTACTCACAAGATAAGACTTAAATGTTAAGAGGAATCAAGCCTCACTAACACCTCACACAATTTGTGCAGAGTAACTTTTCTTCTATTAATTTCAACATGTAAAATACAATGGGTAGGCCTTATATTTATAGGGTAAAGAGCCTTGGAAAACAAGCAAGAGGCGTAGGATGGGAAAAAAGAAAAAAAAAAAGGGTTGCCTTAGGGTTTGACTAAGTCAATCTCGCATCATAGACTTGTCCTTATAGAAACTAGGTCAAAATGGCTTCCTTCCTAAAGGGCTAGGAACAAGCTAAAATGATACCTACACCCCCTATTATGCTAAAGACACCTTATTCTAAGTTATCTTTACTATTTGGACCCCTAAAGTGAGCCCAATTTATTTACGTAACTTTTCTCTTGTGGAAAAGACCAGAAGGAAGAACTTCTGATATTCTGGTTTATAGCTTCTTCTTCCGTTGATGCTTTCTCGAGATTTGGTGGAGTCCGACTTTGTATACTGAGATGACTGACCTTTTTGTGAGATGCTTGATGTGTCCTTAGTCATCTGCTGGTTGCTTTGGTTTGTATCAATATGACTCCAATATACTAGTACAATTAAGATATCTCTTTTAGACGAATCTCTAATTCAGTGCACATCCTAAACAATCTCAACATAGTACTTTCTTTCTTGAAAATACTATGTCTTGATTCACACTTTCACATGATTCATAATTCATATCAGTCGTCAATGTACCATTCAATCACACAACTATTTAGATTTTCAAAACAATTAAAGAGTATAAAAAAAATCACACAAACACATAAAATCATTGTTTCAAATACATATATAATTAAAATATATAATTTAATTAAATCAATAAGCAACCATCACAACCTTTTAAAATATATATTTTTCAATTTCTTTTAGTTTGAGTAAAAATTGCTTCACTTGAGCAAAAATAAGGTCGAGATCAGGTTTAGTTGTAGTACAATTTTCGCTTGAGTGAAAATTCCTTGAGTGAAAATAAGGTTAAGACCATATTCAGTTACAATACAATTTTTGTTTGAGCAAAAATTTCTTTGCTTGAGAGAAAATTGGACCAAGACTAAGCTTGAATTTCTGTTATATTTTTGCTTTTAAGTTTCATTCACCTAACTCAATTGAACTAAAAAACCATATCAAATTTTCTACCCAACATTAATATAAACTTTTGCAACTTCAAGACTATCAAATAATTTCTACGATTTTAAAATTCTCAAATATATCTTTTATTTTCATTGAAATCACAATTCAACATATGACTCTTAGACTTTCAAACTTCAAAAACACCTCACAATCAATCTCAAACAATTAACCATTTTTTAAATTGTTTAAACTTCAAAGTATTTTAATCAAATAACATATATTTCACTCAATAAAACAATCATGCGAGAGAAATTAGGAACTTGTGACCATGTTACCTTCATATTCAAATCTTTGAACTTAGAATTTTATTGAAATGTAAAACTAGTTTCCCTTACGTGATTAGAAGTGTGAGTACTCACACAAAATTTCAACTCTTAAAGAAAGCAATGATAACCTAACATGTACCACATAGTCTTGATCAATAATCTGAACGCATCACCAGGACACTGAACTAATAGAGACTAATCCTAAAGTTACATACACTACATGCAAAACACCATAAAATATATGATTGGACAACTTTGTTCTATTCACTCTTAGGAGTCCAAAGCTAACTTCTAATTGTAAATTTCATGAAGGTCAGGGTTACAAATCTAGTTAGAAGACAAAAAAAAAGAAAAGAATTTTTTTTCTAGAGATATAGTGATTATTTTAAAATGAATTTTGAATATTTGATTTTTCTATTTATAAGTATCATTTTAATTATATCACTTTTAATCTAAAATTAATATTTAAAAATTTAATACTACGTGAAGTCATAAATTCATATTTAAACCCTCATTCATTGCGATAGTCAAGGTTGAATTTACATAAATGAAATTGTACATAGAATCAACGACTTTAATTACCGTTTTAGATTTTAAATAAAATACAGAAAAAAAATTGTATTTTACAAATACGGTTTTACTTTTTGTTTATAAGTCGTGGATTTGATTTAACAAATAAGTATGTGTATTTCTGTATTTATGACTTTGCTAATGATATGTGGTAGTACAATGGCTTAGATAACCAAATAAAATTAATCCATAAGTGTTAAATTACCTAAACTTGTCCAATTGTGAATATGTAGTACGGTTTTGTTTTATATCTTGTAAGTCTTAGACAACTTTTATATTTTATTTATAATTTTAAGAATTTTTTTAAAAATAAACAATTAAAAAGACAAAAAAATATATTTTTGATTAATTATTTTCTTAAAATACATTAAAGTAAAATTAAAATAAAACGTCAATAGTTGGAAAAGAAGAAATTAAAATTATGTAGTGTTATAAGAAACATATTTATTACTTTAATATATTTTTAATTAATGAAATAATATGAACAACATTAAATAGGAATACGTTTGTAATGATAATAAACTATATAATATACTATTATTTTATTATAAAAAAGCACAACTAACATAGGAAAAACTATGTGAAAAGAAGTAGAGTGGTAAACTTTTTTTAAGGATTTTTGTTTTTGTGTGTTAATATAGACGTGTGAAATAATTTAAAGATATTATATGTTTAATAAATTTTAATTTATTTACTAATATGTTTAAAATATATACGTGTTTTGCATGGATGGTGTGTAGATTTTAGAAAGAATTGGGCTCAGAGTTATTGGGTTGAATATAAATTATGAAGAAGAAGAGGACAATTTCTCCTTGCACCATATATTTTTTATGTACACCTAACATAACTTTTTAAACTCAACTTTGTCCTTGTCTTCTTTCTTTTGAAGAAAATTGCATAGGAGCTTGGTGTCCATTTTAGTTACAGAGGAGTTGGTGTTGGTATAATGTTGGTGTGGTGGTGGAGGAAAAGTTTCACTCTTAGTTGCGGTGCACATTGTTTTGAAGTAAGAAAACACATTGCATATTTGTTTTCACCATTTTTGAGGTGCGCTTTTCCTGAATGACGATATCTGGAAGTCTGGATATAGGCTTACGGATGCATGAATCTGGAAGGCAATGTCAATACCTCCAGATATAAAAATCCGTAAGGTAATTTTATTTCCAATTCAAGGTTCTGGATGCACATGTCCGGAAGTGAAATGAGGTCTGGATACCTATATCCAAAAGGAGTATTTGAGTTTTGGATATCAATATCCAGAATGGTTTTTTGGATTTTGGATTGCTACTTGGGTACTAAATGTTGGGTTCACTTAAATGTAACCTAGTTTCTACTTGATTAAGGGTATTATAGTAATTTCACATGAACATGTTGGGTGTCAATATGAAATGATATGGTGTAGGAAGAATTGGTCGAAGAAGAAATAGAGAAAGGGTTAGTTTAGGGATTAAAATGTGTTAAAATTAAGAGGTTGATTCTCCTTGCACCATATCGATTCAAATTCACACCCAAATGTTTGTTTTGCCTTTAATGATTTAAATTTTTTTGCCTTTAAGATATTCGTATCCGTACATCAAATCATAAAGTTCTAGATATGCAAGTCTGGAACTAATATGTTACTTCCAGGTTTCGCTATCTGAAAGCTTACTTGGACACCATAAATGACCTTCTGGATACCAGGATCCGTAAACAAACATAAATGAGTTCTGGATCTCGATTCTCAGCACCATTTACAGCACACCATTCCGGATATAAAAATCCATAGCTCATAATTAACTTCCAGATATGGTCATCCAGAAGTTTAAATGAAGTACGAAAATGATCTTTGATATCAAAATCTAAAATATATAACAATCACTTCTAGATTTTTTCATCCATAAGAAAAATGAAGCAAATGATAATGTTGAGTTTTAAATTTTGTGTTAGGTGCATGTCTTAAATGATATAAATAATATGGTGTAGGGAGAAATTGCCAAATTAAGATCAGGACTCTTTCCTTGCATTAGAAAAATATAAGGTTTTTGCTTTTGTACACCCGATGAATTCTAACTTGTACCCTATTAATTTTTGAAATTTCAGTATTACCCTTCATTCTGGAATTAAAACTACAAAATTAAAAAAATACACTATGAAAAACTAAATCTGAAATAGATTCTTTTCATTATACAATAGGATTGAAAAATCAAAATATCTAGAAAGTCAAATTGAAAACATATATAATATATTCTAAAAAAAGAATTCGAGAAAATAAAATCTAAAAATATATTCTAAAAAAAATTTTGAACAATAAAATTTGAAAATATATTTCAAAAAGACTATTTCTAAAAAGTTGTTCTAAATAGTCTAATCTAAAAAGTGTTATAAAAACTCAAATTCAGAATATTATTTCAGAATACCAAATCTGAAATACATTTTAACTGCATTTTTTATTCCTATCTTCTCACTCCTATTTAAAAACTAATTAAAATTGATATTGAAGCAGGTTCAAATTTATTGGGTGCCGGAATCAAAAGCCAAAATATAACCATATTCTACCTCTTCTCCAGCTCTTCATCATTTACCTTCCTCTTCCAATTTTTTTCTTTGTTTGTAAAATTAAACCTTAAAGATTGCTAAGAGATATTGTATAGCATCAAGTTTAGATTGTGATATTGGGTGAGTTTCTTTTTCTCCCCTTTGGAAGATTGAAAAAAGGATAATAATTTAATCAAGATGTAAATGATGGTTGATTTTGCATGATAAATGAGTATTTGTTAAGTTAAAATGGATTAAGAGTTGTATGCATTATACTAATTAAAGTGTTTGACTACTCATAAATTTATACTGCATGGTAAAGATATAATGATTTCTTACTGCTAAATTTTCATCAATAGCCAATGAATGTTAGCGTAATCGAAGTGGTGTTGAAAGTAGGCATAAGAAAAAAAATCATTCGACTAAAATTGAGTAACATGTATAATAACAGCTGAGTTCAGAAAAAAGAATTATAATTTTATAGATATTTGATCCTACTCAAATGTAATGTTTTCATATTTATAAATTAATAGGTATATTTTAAATTTTATTTTGGTATAATAATTTTTTTTTAAAATTTAGTAGTAAACTATCTAAAGTCATAGTTTATTAAAAAATATTTATTAAAATCACACATTCATTTTTACTAAATACTTCATATATTTATTTCATTCATTTAGAATTAAAATAAAAGTATTTTTTAAATTTGATCCAAATTAACCCACAACTCATATCTCATTAACCTAATAAGTTAAATAACCGAATATAAATTTTAAAATATTAAATTTAGATTTTACTGAATTGGTCAAATTGAATCCAAATCAGATCCAATCCAGCTGATACTCAAGTTAGCTCGAGGTGATATGCTAATAGTTATGACCAACAATCAGTATAAAGTTTTTGCAATAATAATAACAATTTAAATTATATGTTAAAGCACCATTTGTAATTTATTAAGTGGAAATATTGTTTTATCCTAGTTAGAGTACCTCAAGTACTTTATTGTTTATAAAAAAAGTTGTTGATTAAAAAAAACCTAGTGGTAAAATTGTGTTTTTTTCCAAAATCCTTTAGGTTATGATGTTTATTTTCTTTTCTATATATTCTTTCATTTTTTTAGAATTGTCTTCATTATTTTACAATTAGATCACACATAACTATGAACAACTAATAATATAGTAATATAAATTAAAGAAAATTATGTTTTAAGTAACTTTTTTTCTATTCCTTCAAATCTTTAGTTGTATTTTCTTTCATTTTGCATGGATAGAGATTTGTGATACATATGAAATTTAAGAATAAAAGACTCGTCTTGGTTAGTTTATGTCTATACTAACGTACCCTATTTGTTAATCAAAATTTCTAGACACAAATTAAAAATTCTTTATTTTTTTTTAAATTGAAGTAAATCATTGAAGGGCACATGAATTATGAATTAAGGTAAGAAAAACTATTTTTAAGTGAATTTTGATTTATGATGTATTTTATATTATTGATGCTATACTTTGAGATATTTGAACTAAAAAGGTTGTGATATTTTGTTGTTGGTTAGGAATATAATAGAAAGTTTGAAATTTTGAGACTTTGTTGACGTATGGTTAGATTTAAATGGGTGGATATTGAATTTTATTCAATTTTGAATATGATTTTGGTTAGATAGTTGAATTGAATCATACTAGTTATAGTTTCCAAATCACATTAGGCTCGTTAAGATTTTCTTTTTAAATGTTTTGAGAATTGATTGTTTATATATTTGTTTTTGTGCTTGAATTGGATATTGAGTTTTAGAATGATTAATTTGTATGTTCAATGAAATTTTTATTTATTTATATGAGTATTAATATTAGTTTGCTTTTAAAACAACCTTATTTTGATGTTTAAAAGTGAATGTGGATGCTAGAATTTATAGTTTTGAATTGTAGATTAGTTTTATGGAATTTGCTAAATTTCAAATTTATGATATTTTCATTCAATTAAAAGTTAACTCAATTAATTTCCTCTCATGAGATGACTTTTTTCACTCAATAAATTGAAAATTAAGACAAGAAAAATAAGAAAAATATTTGATTTGTTTTATTGAAGTTAAGGTTTTTTTCTCTTTTTGAAGAATAGGTAACTAAAAACCTATTCACTTATGGGACTGCTAGGGGATATCCTGGTCTTGTTATTTGTGGAGGTATGTTTTGTGGGAGTATGAGAAAGTTTATTGGTGTTTTCTTTGTGTTTCTTGAGGTTTAGACTACTATGGTTGTTGAGTTTTATGGAGTTATACATGCTTTGGAGGAAGCTCAAAATATGTGGATTACTAATGTATGACTTGAATGTGATTCTATCTTGGTTTGTGCTGCGTTTACTACTAGGACTAATGTTCCGTGAATGCTTCGTAGTCGATGAATATACTTGTCTTAATTACTGCAGGAAAATTAGGTTTAGAGTTACTCATATTTTTCGTGAAAGGAATGCGTGTGTTGATAAGTTGGCTAATTTAGGATTTATTCATAGAGAATAATTTCATTGGTATAATAGACTTCCATCTAGTCTGTTCTTAAAATTATTTATGGATATGTATAGTCTACTTATGTATCGTTTTTGTTAACATACGAATTTTGGTCTAGTCCCCCTATATTTTTTGTGTATTTTTTTTTCTTTTTTAATAATAATTTTTTCATGTGATGACAGATGATTGTTGTTACTTTTTTTCCATCTAGTTTATTCTTACAATTCTTTATGAATATGTATAGTCCCCCCATTTTTTTGTGTATTTTTTTTTCTTTTTTAATAATATTTTTTTTATATGATGACAAATGATTGTTGTTACTTGAGGTGTCAATGTCAAGTTGTATAATAATGCCCAACATGAAAGCTTTTATAAAAAATGAAATATACATCCACACAAATATATATATATATATATATATATATATATATATATATATAATTTAGATATCAATTAATTTTTTTAGTATCTAATTTTTTTTTACCTAAAATTGGTTTCTTCAATAATTTTTTAGTACTGAATTGAGGTTTTCCTATGATATTGGATTTTTTTATTTATTTATGAAATCTTTACTCATTATTCTCTGTTTTTTCTGTTCAAGGAAAAATCAAACATAAGATTCTCTTGAAGATAAATTATAAAATAAATTGCATTATATGCATTTTATAATTTCATCATAAAAGATATAACTTCTTGAACAATTTAAGTGAAACAAATTATCTTAAAATTATTCTTTATTTAATATATTAAAATGTATAACTTATTTATTTTATTAAAACAATAAGTATTAAAAATAGAATCAATTATTAAAATGTTAGTTTTTATTATTGATAAATATTTTTTAAATTAGTATTTAATCCGATATTAAGGTTTTAACTACTAATTATTTATATTTTAAAATTGGTAACTAAAAACTTTGTAGCTAAATACTAATTTCAAAGGTTATTTATTAATAAAAACTAATTTAAAAATTAATATTTTTTTTTTAATTTTTAAAATAGTATTTAATTTAATCAATATAACAACTAATAACTTTTTATATACATACAATTTATATTTGAATTCAAAAAATCATAGGGTAAGCTTGCTTTTGAGATGATAGCTAATTTAGTGTGTAGAGTAACTTCTTTGTGTGAATTTCAAGGATAAATTCCATGGCCATTACATTAGTATTCAACTTAAAATAAATGGAACATGATATAATTATTAATACTTGTTATTTTTTATTGAGAAGTGAATCTACAAAATAAATAGATGAGAGATACACTCTGCATCTCAACATTATAGTTAAAAATAGGAAATTAACTTGTACAACCTAGCAGATATAAATATCTACAAGTAATTGTTCCAGGTTTTCCCCACTTTTATTGCAATAAGAGGTTGGCCATACCTTTTCAACTAGTACAAATTCATGGTAAAAGTTATTTTTCAACACACACATGTGCCCTTTTTTGTGATAAGAAAAATACTGTTTACTATACATATAGATGCTTTTTACTACATATAAATGATGCACACTTTTTATCAATAGCGTCCATTTATTGATTAATCTTTCTGTTTTGGTTTGACTAACTACTATGCTATATATAGTTAATTACACTTTGCTAAATAAGTTAACTAATTAAGTATTTATCAAGTTCTTCTATTAAATAAAAAGTTACTCCTAAGCTTTATTGTGAAATTAGTTAAAATGAATTAAAAAGTTATGAAAATGTCACAAATTACTTTTGTAAATTCAAATATAAGTTCTTCAAACTATTCTCAAAAGTTAATTTTTTTTTAATCTTTAATTCAATCAATAACATGGAAAACCTCCCAATTATCCATAGTGTGGAAAACAAGTGAATAGAAGACTGAATTATGAATACAATAACAAAAGAAAAAAGAAAAAAAAAGTAATAATTATAGTCCCTCTCTCTAAATGAACTTTTTCAGATAATTTCATTTGTTACCTTGTCCTTCACTTTTATGCAACAGTTAAGATTGTATTGTCCCCTACCTTTGTGAAATAGTTCTTAGATTGCTTTGCCGATAGAAAATATGGATTGCACATTCCCCACCCTTTTATTAAGTTGCAATACACTCAAAACCAGCACGGATCTTTCCTTGCACCCAATCATCTCTTACTTTATTTCATTCTCTTTTTTAGGACTTAGCCACAAGAAACACACAAGGTAATCTTAATTATACTAATTTTCCAAATGCATCTAGGTTATACAAGAGAATAATAATAAGTATAATAATACATAATTCCAGGTTTGACAATTGACATTATGATTCTAAAAGTTGAGTATTTTTTTTCCCTTTATTTCTAAGGAACTTCCATTGGGGAAAGTGTCTACCTCTACCTCCCACATATTCCTCACTCCTCTCATTGAAAATAAACCATAATAAAAGTTACTAAAAACTGATGTTTCAATGAAAAGACCAATTCTCACACATTTCAACACTCCCCCATACAATTTCTCATCTTAAACCCTGATCTACCAAATCCAACTTCTCAAAACTCCATCTCTCCATATCTTTCCATGCGTCCCCTTCTCACCACCCTTTGCCACCTCCTTCTTCCATCATGGCCTTCAAAATCTCTCAAGCAGTTCACATTCTTTTGTTGATGTCCCTTCTATTGCTAGTTTTTCATGAGTATTACAATCTCAAGTCCAAGATCAACAAGAACCACACCACACAACCAACTCACTCAATACCATCATCTCATCACCTTTTAGTGGGCAGAAAATTTCTTGCAACCAAATTTGACTTCTCTCCTTTCTTTAAGCACCATCATAAACATCACCAACCGGGTGTTGCAGTGCACCCTGATCCTTCAGACACAGACATTGATCCACGTTATGGGGTTGAGAAGCGTCGCGTGCCAACTGGTCCAAACCCATTACACCATTGATCATCGGTTGATTCTCAGTTCAACCAGAAAGGTTTTGCAAAAGAAAAAAAAATGGTTAGTAGTGGAAGCTTGATAATGATATAACCTGATTACCACTAAATATTTTTTGTTTTGTTGATTAACTTTCTTTTCTTCCCATTTTCCTTTCGTGGTCTATATTGGAACCAGAATTCGATCAAAATTGACCAACTTATTGTGTATAATATATATATGAGATCATCTTCATATTGGCATAAGTTCATTGTTTGAGTTACCGAAAGTGAATACTATCGATTTTGGAGTTCTTTTCAGTGCATTTGATTTTTTGTGATTACCATGATTTGGTGATTTCTTGAACGTAAAGATTCATGAAAGTTATAAAAGAGAAAAAGGAAACTCGTGTTGAAACATGAGTAGCTGAGACGGCACACCACATACTGAAAAGATTTAGTTGAAGCAGAATAGTGATATATAATAATATGATGCGTTTGGTTAGCGTCAAAGCATGATTTCTCTCTGGGGAGTGAAGATTAATAAACACACTTTCACATCGGAAGTGATCGTAACCCGGTGGTTGTGGTTGAAAATGTGAAATGTGAAAGGATTCATTAGATTCAAATTTATCATCAGCCGCATTTTTCTTGATATTCTCTTTTTCTCTCTGTAAACAATTCAACACATAAAAGTTTGTCAACTCAGAAAATGATATGGCAAATTGATTTTTGTTATTAACTTATTATTAGCAAGTAACTTTTGCATTGTATATGGTATGTAGCCACTGGATACAGAAAAATACACTTATCTTCTGTTTTTTCTTCCCAAAGTTTTCTTCATTTACGCATTACAAGAAATCAATGTATCAGGGGAACAATTCATCACTACTACTACTAATCGCATAAAGTTTGAGGCATGAATTCTTATAAATTATAAGTAAATTGTTTCGTCAATATTGTTATGTTTTTAAAAAATAATAAAAAGAAGGGCATGTTTAAAAATTATTATTTTATATGTTAATTTTCATATATTTATTACGTGTAAGAGGGTAAAAAATATCTAATATTTTAAGTGAAATGTTAGATTCAAATATTCACTTTCTATTGTATTATCGATCTCATTTTATCCTTTTTAAAAATTTAAAACCCCTTTTCTAAATTTTTTATATAAAATAATATAAAATTAATTTAAAATATAATAATTTAATTTATAACAATATGATGACAAAAAATCAACCAAATTTTAATTGATTGAAAACAAAAATCATTACGCATCAATTATTTATCTTCAAATCATTACACATTAAATTGGACGATTTCTGCCCCTCATTTTTTTTTTCACTTAAGACTGCTCAAATTTATTTTAATAAAATATAAATCATATTTGCATTTGAAATACACTAAGAGCATTATTAGGAAGTAACAATGGTAGAAAAAAATTGTTTCCAATATTATTTCTTGTTTTTTCTTATAAAAAAGTTATAGTTATAGAGAAAAAAATATTTACATGTTTTTCTCGTAAATCTTTTTTATTAGATTTTTTTTTATTCTTCTCATTTTCCTTTTTCTTTGTCGAATAATAATAATACTTTATTCAAATTTACCTAAATCTTGTTAAGATTAGTTAATTCTTATATAATATAAAAAAAAAAACTCAAATTGAATCATCACGAATGTTTGTACTAATTTAAAGGAGTGTTTATTTTTTATAAAATAATTCATATGTATTTTATTTTACATAATTCATAAAAAAAATCCAATTTTCTTTTCTATAATACTTCTCCACGAGAGAAGGAGGACTAAAAATTAAAAAGAAATAGAATTAATATTTTAGAAATATTAATTACTCTCTTACATAATAAATATATAGAAATTGATATTAGAAAGTTACTTCTTTTAGTAATTGTTAAGGTATGATAAGAGCTGGGTATAGAAATAATAATAATAATGATGATGATGATCTATGACTAAAAGAAATAATACTGATGATCCCATTTGATTTCCATATTTTTACATTTTATCCTAAATACATATAATTTATAATTACTCATACTATATACAAAAATGATTTTCTTGCAACAAATTTGAAAGAAATTTTGTATTGTTGAAAGATGTGGATATATATACAGAGAATTATTATTGTTATTGTTACAAATAATAATATTTTGAAATACATATAATTAGAGCAATAGTGAATAATTAAAAAAAAAATGTATTCGTACAGTATAAACGTTGAGTTACGTAAGTGCGTTCGAAATGAAAAATTAGAGTTTGTAAAAGATGAAAGTAAGAAAAGAATTGTGTGTTGTACGTTAAAGGTTTGTTATTTGAAGTGGTAAAAAAATATAGAGAGCTAATGATGAGTTTGGGGATTTATAAATTTGTGATGGATAGTGGATATACAAAAGCAAGGAGCATGTAGAAGCAATGATGGGTTATGGTTCCTCAATTAACATTTAAAAGTACTTTATATGTGTGTTTTCGTCAATGAGACAAGTAATTCTTTGGTTTCTTCAGATGGAGGTGGGTGGATGTTGATCAACGTAGATATTGTGGGCCGATAAAACGTATCCTCCAGATTAGGGGATAATCATTCAATATATCTTCATCATCACTTCCTTTCACAATAATACAAATAACAATTTTAAATACTTTATTTATATATGTATATGTGTGTGTTAGATTGAACTATTATTTACTATCTTAAGGCAATTCAAAATTAAAAAAAAATATTATTATACGATCTTTACATATTTTTTTCCTCTTTAATGTCTCTAATGACTTCTCTTGACTACTTCCTTTATTCCCTGCCTTGTCTCTCACCCTAACTCATGTCATTCTATCACTAGCTATCATCACAACAAGGACATTGAAATTGGTGATGCATGGAAGAAACTCCACATGATTGTGCACCTTCTCGACTCCTACATGTTTCAACTTCATGGAGATTCACATGGACAGACACCAAGTCGTGGTGCAATGGGACAAGTTTTTGAGTGAGGAGAACAGTGGATGAGGGACAATGTTTTTAGCGAGGAGAAAAGTGGATGAGTTCCTAAAGAGAGAACAAGATAAAAGGACTGAGGTTATTCATGTATAATTAAGATGTATGGTGTTTTTGCATGAATTAGAAAAATTTCACTCTTAATCCATATATAGAAGTGGTTCATCATAGCATTCATTTCAAAAATATGCAAACGAGAACTTTCCACTTTTTTAGAGCAAATAATATATATATATATATATATATATATATATTTATATATATAAAAGTTGTACAATATTTTTTATTTATTTTTTATCAGGAAAAGAAAATATATTAATGAAGATAATTGGATTGTTCCATTCCTTATAAAAGTTATATAAACTTTACTTTCACATTAGAACTATGCTAAAATATACTGCTCAAAATCAGCATATTTGTCAAAAGATAATTAAACATTTCATGAATAAGTACGTTCTTGTTCTTATCCAAGTTAAATATGGTTACAAACTTCTTTCCTTCTATTATCAATTATAATCTATCAATATTATTATTTTTTAATTAGTAAAAAATTAATTAAATGAAATGGAGTAGTACTAGGATGGATGATCTCCTCAAAAGTTTCCGTGTTGCATCTCTTTTGTTATAGCAACAAATCTTGATCTTTTCTTTTAAAAGACAGAGTTCTTAAATCAAAATATAAGCTAACAATGGTTTATAGATCCTCATCTATTTGGCCCAAAATTAAGCAGTTTTATGATGCTATTCTTGACCATACTTCTTGGACTGTTGGTACAAGTACTTTTATTAATTTTTAGAATGATAAATGGTGCTCTACTACTTCTTTAGAAAATATTGCAGGGTTATCTGATGGTGCTAGCATTCCGAATATAGTATCTCAATTTTGGACTGATTGTGATTGGAATATTCCATTGTCTTTACAGTAGATGCCTCACTTTTTTAATCATATCATGGTTAGAGAGGATCAGGATATTCCTAATTGGATTCTATATGAGTTTGGTCGTTTCACTCTTAAATCGACTAGGACTTTTTTCTTAGAACCAAGTGTTCCCTGTTGTTGGGGTAAATTCATTTGGTTTTTATATATTCTGCCTTCCAAAACTCTAGTACTATGGAAAGTTTTTCATGAGAAGCTTCCTACAAATCAACATATTCAGAATAAAGGTTTGCATATATGTTCTATGTGTACGCTTTGTGAAAAGCATGAGGAATCTATTCAACATTTATTTTTTGAATGTTCTAATGCTTTGCATATTTGGAGTTGGGTTCAACAAATTTTTCTTACTTCTCATTTCTCTAATAAGGATTATATTTTTTCTTTTATTAAGAGTGATGCTAGTCCTTTGGTTAAATTAATTAAGTTTGTTGGGATAACTTTTTCTATTTGGATGATATGGTGTATGAGGAATTATGTTAGATTTCAGGATAAAATTGATGTTTCTTGGGCTATTTCGATAATTAAAGATTTAACTTTTCTAGTGGGAAATTCGTCTAAAGCTTCAATGAATAATGATATGTTGGATTTTACCGTGATTAAATTTTTTGATATTAATACTTGTACTGGTAAATTTCTTCATTCTCTTCCTGTTAGATAGGAGTTCCCTTCACAAGGCTGGATTAAAATTAACACTGATGGGGCTGCTAGGGATACCTTGGTCTTGCTACTTGTGGAGGTATTTTTCGTGGGAGTATGAGAGAGTTTATTGGTGCTTTCTCATTGTTTCTTGAAGTTCAAACTACTATGGTTGTTGAGTTTTATGGAGTTATAAATGCTTTGGAGGAAGCTCAAAAGATGGAGCTTACTAATGTATGGCTTGAATATGATTCTGCCTTGGTTTGTCCTGCGTTTACTGCTACGACTGGTGTTCTGTGGATGCTCCGTAATCGATGTAATACTTACTTAATTATTGTGGGAGAATTATGTTTAGGGTTACTCATATTTTTCGTGAAGGGAATAAGTGTGCCGATAAGTTGGTTAATTTAGGATTTATTCATAAAAAAACATTTATTTGGTATAATAGGCTTCCATCTAGTTTGTTCTTAGAATTCTTTATGAATAGGTATAGCCTACCTATTTATCATTTTTGTTAACATATAAGTTTTGTTCTAGTTCTTCCATATTTTTTTTTTATTTTCTTTTCAATAATACTTTTTTTTATGTGATGACAGATGATTGTTAGATGTCAAGTTGCATAGTGATGTCTAATATAAAAACTTTTATATATTTTATGAACCCTTAAATTAATCTTAAGAAAAATTTGAAAGTTTATTTTACATCTGAAAAATAAAAAAGTTAACAAACCAAAGAGTCATAAAACAACTAGTTCTTATTATATGAACAAAAAATGTTTTTAAAACTGTTTAAATACCGATATATCTGTTAGGGTAGAAAAAAGCACTGTCATTAATAAATCATTATTGTTGACATAATTTATAAAATAATTAATATAAAAGTCAATATACTGTAAAAAAAGGTAAAATCAACAAACTTACTATAATGGTTTATAATTAAAGAACTAATCGCGCAAAGTATTTATTATTAGTTATATATTAATTAAATTTCATCTAGTAATATTTTGACAACTGTATGAATAGATTACCTAATATATTCAGAAAAAAAATGTAATACATTTATAGAGGCGTAATTAGAATTAGATTTAGCAGGGTGATAAGATTTCCTTATCATGATCTTTTTAAAGTGGTGCTTTGGGATGTTGATGTGTGTAATTCAGTGATATGATGAGGGACAGGAAAAAGGTAGTGATACTTGATGTGCATAATGCCACCATATTCTAATCGTATACCTCACGCTTTTCATAAATTATATATACACACGATTCAATTCTTTTAGACATTTATTATTTTCGTAATACAAATTCAACGCATGTAACCTAAAAACAAACTAAGATAAATAGAAAAATATGAAAAGGGGTAACTCATCTGTTCTTATAAAAGTTATTCCTAATACATTGCATAACATCAAATAAAAATTGTATTTTTATCGGTCAAACTAAAGTTAGTTAATTCATTAACATATTTCTTTTTCATCATTATAATTATAATTATATATATATCATATACAAATTAAAAAATTTATTAAATAAAAATTAATTTTTAAAAAATAATTAATTACTTTAGTGACTAAATTAAATATTAATTATCTAAAAAAATTATTGATGTCCATCTAATAAATAATTTTTAAATTGATATCTAACTAAATATTAACTATTAATTATTTATATTATAAAGATAATAACTAAAATGTTAATAGTTAATTAAATATTAATTTAAATATTAATAATTTTTGTTTTTAAAATTATTTTATATTTAATAATTTAGTAGTGATATAGACTAATAAAGTTAAAATATGTTCGACTATCTAATGCACTACAGTACCATGGAGACATTATTAAAAGATTTAATGATGAATTTTGAATTATATTATAATCAAAGCTTTTGGCAATACTTTAATTTGCTTGTAATAGCTTGTTCCTTTACTAACATCATGAAAAAAAAAATGCTGAACCGCGGGGTGCGGGTAGCATGTGAGCGAAATGGAATACGAATAAAATGTGACAAATGCAAAGGGTGAAAATAGAAAGAAAAGGAGAGAGAGAAACGTAGGACAAAAGTGAAACAAAAATACATAATTTAACACTTAAAATTTGTAATACAATATTTTTTACAAATATAATATATTAAATTATAGTATATTTAGATAATTAAAATATTTTTATTATTTTCTAAGAATAGTATAAGACTAATTTAATTTGTAAAAATATTAAAAAATTAAAGAAAATAAGGATTAACTTATCTCTTCAAACAAAACATTACTATAAAATCAAAACTAATATTAAAGATAATAAATAATTAGTTATTATATTAACTAAATTATATATTATTTTAGATACTAAAAAGTTATTAATATTTAAATTAATTTCTATTATTAATAAACAGTTTTTATAATTGATATTTAATTACCTACTAAAATTTTGGCTATCAAATATTTAAATTTTAAAATGGGTAGCTAAAACCTTGATAGCTAATTAAATACTAATTTAAAAATTATTTATTAATAATATAAACTAATTTAGATACTAATATTTTTTTTTTATTTTCTATAATAATATCTAATTTAACCAATATAAAAATTAATTATTTTTTCTTCTAAAATTAATTTTTATTTAATGATTTTTTTAAAGTGAAAAGAGATAAACATATATTTAAAAAATAAATTGTCATGCTCTAATTATTATAAAAGTTTAAAATAAATAAATACAAATATTATTAGTAAAATTTAGTACATCAAACTACAATTATCTAAGGTAAGAGAATGAGACTTGTATAATCTTATTTATTTATTTTATAAATTTATTTATTTTATAAATATCTTTATTGAGTGAGGTATTTCTAATTTCATTCAATTTATTTATTTGTTAATCTTATAATTATTTTTACTTAATAAGATATTATTAACTTCATTATTGTTTATTTATTTGTTAATGTATAATTATTGGTGATTAGTGAAGTGTATGTAATCTCTTTCCATGTATTTATTTATTAATCTTACAAAATCTTTGCTAAGTCCTTTATCTTATTATATTTATTTATTTGTTAATTTTATAATTATATTTTCTCAATAAGATATTTTTAATCTCATCTTATTTATTTTTGTTAATCTTATTTTAATTATACTTCCTCGTTAAGGTGTGTAACATCATTTTATTTATTTATTTGGAAGATTTATAATTATATTTGCTCAGTTTAGTGTATATATATATATATATACCTTAATGTTAATATTTATTATTTTTTTGGTTGTAAATAAATATTTTTTTTTCTTTTTAATTTTTTAATTTATATTGTTATATAAAAAATAATATAAAATAAATATTTGGTGAAATTATAGTTTGATGTTATCTTGGAATTCAAATGGGTATATATATTACTAAGATAAAACAATGTTGTGTTATTAATTATGATAAGACTTATTTATCTCAACCACTCACAACAAAATTAAATCAAATTTTTTTAATATAAAATAAAATAACATATATTGATGAAATGGTAAAGATAATGTGTATTTTTTATTTATTTTTAATATTAAATTATTTTGCATTATATTTGTTCGCACTTATTTTTAACTCTTATACATGATAAAAATAAAAATAGATAAAAATACTAATTTTTTTAAATATATTATTGATAATTATCATAACAATTTTTCTGTTCATCAACTGGAACATAAACATAATTGTCAATTGAGATACTTTTTAAAGGAACAAAAGTATCAACTTTAACATTTTCTTTGCACATACAAGTCCTATTTATTTTGGAAAAAACAATAATGATCTCTTCTTATATTGAAATAAAGTATTGTAAAAAAGTAAAAGTGATTTTTCTCTCTAGATAATAAGAAATTGTGTGTAATGTAAAATCTATCTATAATACAAATGGAGGATAATTTCAGGAAATTAGACGACACCAGAAAAAAAGTTCAAAATAAATGAAAATTAAAACAGTGCAATTTTTATCAAAAATAGGAATCTCAAATACATTATGGGCGTGATAAATGACTCTCTATAATGTCTACATGTGTTCCATTTTTCATTTTCATTTTGAATTCCTTTCACCGCTTCTGTTAAGAAGTGGGCTTTAAGCCTAACTCAACCCCATAAAACCGGCTCATGGGGTGAGGTTTGCACCCATTTATATATTATGAAATGTCCTTATCTCTAGTCGATGTGGGATTTCCAACACAC
>Ga0123342_1003877_pt1 | contig 23506 bp, 8 predicted proteins | sample Turbeawhitnodule_FD_89960 | JGI IMG/M metagenome (GOLD analysis project Ga0123342, IMG submission 89960) | Root nodule microbial communities of legume samples collected from Mexico - Turtle bean Mexico white nodule | ecosystem: Host-associated > Plants > Roots > Nodule | place: Mexico: Nepantla... | reverse complement strand
CCACTCTTAGACAACCTCTAAGCACTACCTAAGACACACTTAAAGCAAAGCAAAATACACATGAAATGTACATAGAAGTCTTCATCAAACACAATCTTGAAGGGGCAACAACCATCTTCAACACTTTGCCTCTTGTAAATGAACATTGAATAGTAAAGAAACTCTGCTTGAGTGAATCTTGATTGTTCCTAAATTCGTTTGAGTCTTATCTTGGCAGAGATGGCTGCAAGTGGCAACTCACATCCTCACTCATCTTGGAGCTCCATCCCCCAAGTGACGTGAATCAACTCCATTTCTCCACTCCATAAGCTTATTTATCTCTTTCCTTCTTTCCTTTCATTATTTTGCCATTACTCTTTCCTTTGTTATTCCTTGGTCTTCCATTTACATTTGGTCATTTAATTATCTTTTGTGTTGGTAATTTCCGTGTTTATCATCTTACTGTGTGTGTTTTTCTCTTTGCTCTTTTAAAAAGAACCTTCACACTTACTTAACCACTTGGTTAAGTTCGTATTCAGTAGCAATCTTCACTGAGTTTCACATTATCCTGCTAATCCCAATCTTAATCCAAGTGAAAACCATAAAAACATGTGTAATAACAAATCAACATTCAATCATGAAAGAGAGAAAAAGAGAAGAAAGAAAGAAAAAAAAATAGCTTGAGCAAAAATCTAGTTGAGAGCAAGGTTGAGTTGTAACTATATTTTTGCTTGAGCAAAAAAATTCTCGTTTAAACAAAAATAGAATTGAGAGTAAAGTTTGGATCTTTGTTCTATCTTCGCTTGAGCGAAAATATCATAAAATCAATCTTATGCAACATGACCATTTTTTATCAAAGTCTTACACAACCAATATAACAAATACAACCTTCAATCACATTCAAACTTAACACTACAATCCATAATTTGTCCAATCCTTATTTTTCACTCATTTCAATTCAACATTGATTAGTCAAATTCAATATATATATATATATATATATATATATGTTTTGCTTCCGCATGGAAGGCTAAACCTTTTTGGTTGATTCCTTTGTAATTTTCCATTGAGTTATGAGGTTTTGGTCAATAAAAGTTTTGATTTTTAATTCTCTATAGGAGCTGTTTTAATAGTCTAATATCCTGGAAATTTGGTTTTTGTGAGAGGTTATACTTGAACGCCTGATTGAGAGTCTTCCTTATCTTAAACTTTGATTTATTAGTTAGTTTTCATTGTTCTAATTAATTTATTGGGCACATGATTCAAGGGAGAAGAGATAAGCATTCCCATAGAGTACACTTTGTTATATGTGTATACTCCATGAGAATGTTTATCTCCTCTCCCTTGAATCATGCACCCAAGACATTAATTAAAATAATGTGAACTAACTAAGAAACCAAAGTTTAAGATAATGAAGACTCTCAATCATGCATTCAAGTACAACCTCTCACAAAAACCAGCTTTCTAAGAGATTAAACTATTAAAACAATTACTATAGAGAATTAAAAATCAAAACTTTTATTGACCAAAACCTCAGAACTTAATAGGAAATTACAAAGGAATCAACCAAAAAAGGTTTAGCCTTCCATGCGGAGGCAAAACAAAAGAATTACAAAGAAAAAAAGAAACTAAGAAAACCCTATGAAGCTCCTCCCTTTTCCCCTTGGGAAAACATTGTAGTTTAGATTTTATTAACAGTTTCCAACTTTATAGAATTCTTGTATTTTGCAGAAGATTTGCTTTCAATTTTGTTTCTGAGATATTGTAGATTTTATTTTCTCTTTCTTCTCCTTAGAGTTTGTTTTCAGTTTTGATTCAAGAAGCAACTTGGACTTTTGCATATTTAGCCTATTCACAAAGGTAGACACTTCCTTCAGACCATTTACTCTAAAAACACAAAATTAACAAAAATAATAGTTAAGGTCCAAATAAACCCAATTATATGAATATTAATTAAAACAATAGATTTATTTATTATTATAGTCCAATAATTTATAATTAAAGCTATTGAGTGTGAATAAATATATGTTAATCAATATCATTCACATCAAACTCATAAACTAACACATTGAAAATTATAGGAAACTAAACTCTACTCATTAAAATCATATTCAAAACTTGATTTAAGAAACTATATACTTTAATATGCAAAATCTAACCATTATGTCAACATTTCAACAAGAGTATCCAATTCAAAGCATTTTAAAACAATCTTCAATCAATAAAAAAACTCAAATAACATTCTTACTCAATTTCTAATAAAACATAATTTTTCCTTAAAAAATTGTAATCAAGTCATATTCACATCCAAGTCATATATTCTAAGGTTTTATAAAAAAACATAAATAAATTATTGATTTATAATTTTTCTCTAAAGAAAACTTCAACTCAAGAAAGAGAACTACTCAAAATCTAAAGGTTTAGAACAAAATATCCAAACATAACAAAAATTCATTATAAGTTTAATCAAGTTTATTTTATTCATTATAAGTTTAATCAAGTTTTTTGTTATTCATTATGAGTTTAATTAAGTTGAGAATATTATTTTTTTCAACTAAACCCATTTAGATGGATGATAAATCCATAAAAGAAAGCAAGAAGATAGAAAATATTTATAATAAATAGCAACTTACTCTATTTAAAGATCTAATTAATTGAAAATAATATTAATTCTTCCATGCTTAATCAAATTCTTCAAAAACACTCTTTTGAAAAAACAAATTAAAGAGGAGGTAGAGAGATGAGAAATGAAGGAGGGTTACACCTCCTTAAATTTCAAAACACTCTTCAATAAATATTCACCACATTAATATAATTTAAATTTTTTGAATTAATAAAGTCTCCAAATTGAATCACTTTTCTTAAGCTCGAGACCAATATATTATAGAAGGAAATCAACTCAGCCAAAAATTTATCAGTAAAACGATACATTTTCAGAAATGAGAGACAAAATGTTTTTTTAAAGAAAATAAACAATACATTTTTTTCCATTTATATAAATGCAAAAATTTATAAGCCAAAAATTATTTACGCTGGAAATGTTATATGTTGAAACAAATCTTTCCAAATACTTCTAAAATAATAAAATAAAATAAAAGTTTCTGCAAAAGATAAAATTGTAACGATAGAAAAATATTGGTATGACTCTACACACATATGACACGCATAACTCGAGAAATTCTACAAATTTTTTCTTATATTTCTCTGTATATCATAAATACATCATTGTTTTATGACATTTTGTAAAGAAGTTTTTTCTTTTCATCAAGAGTATAATTTCACTTCCCAAATATTTTTAAAAAGAAAAAAATTTAATAATTTTAAAAATAAAATTTATTTAATAAATATTTATAATTACAGATAGATATAAAATAATTTAGGATGTTTTTCAACTCATATTGAATATCGGACAAATACCATTGAAGGATGATAGAGTAGTTGGTCCCAACTCATTTAGTGGCTATTATATATATATATATATATATATATATATATATATATATATATATATATATATATATATATATATATATATTCCTTTCATTTTCTTTTTGGAAATTAGAAAGATGACATAAGTGATAAGAAGATAGCATCAAATTCTTTGAAAAAGTTATATAAAGACAGATATATTTTTTTAAACGATTCATTATTGAATTTCTTCTCTCTATACATAAGAATATATATTTACAAAGAAATAAATAGAAGTATAAACTATTAAGGAGTCAATTATTTAGTGTTTAAACAATAAATTTTATTTTAAACTATATTGCAAATGAACAGAAATAATAAAAAAAAACTGAACAAGTGTCAATTTTATTTTAATTATCTAATTTTCATGATATTATTTTTTAATAGGGAGAATGAAATAAATTTTGTTGAATATTTTTAATTATTAAAAGAATATATTGAATGACTTCCCTCGTCAATAATATACAATAGGTTTTTTAATATTGTTTTTTTATTTTAAAAGATGTGCTGGTGAATTGACAATACATGTTGATAAAAGTTAAATGCTTTATTATTGGTTATTTATTTATTACGTGCTTTTTGTGACGAATAAAAAAGTACAGTATAAAATATATAAGAGAACGATAGAGTATAAATTAGAAAGTTTTTCTTGTCACTTTGTATTAAATATACAAATGTAACTTAAATGTTATAAGCAATTCAAATATTACTATTTTCTTAAAAGATTATTAAATATAAAACATGGAGAGTTAATTAATAATTACTATAATAATTATTAATAGCACTTTTTTAGATTAGATGTCTATTATTTAATAATGTGTCTTACTATAATTTTATTAAAAAAAACCTGCAAAATAAAAACCCAATAAATTATATATTTCTAAAAAACACACATTATATATATATATATATATATATATATATATATATACTAACTAAGAAAAATACATTCAATTTTTTATTGATTCACTTTACAAGGATTTTGTAATTTTTTATTGATTCACTTTACAAGGATTTTGTAACACCCTAATGTAAACCACCCTAATATAAACCAAATTACATAGATCAATTTCTCAATTATTCAATATTCTTCAAATTCCAACTTAAAACAATTATTAAGAATGGATTTTAAGTCAAACTTAACCTCATTTATAGTCGATGTGAGATCTCCAACACACCCCACTCACGCAGAGACTGACAGCTCGTGCGTGGGACAACATATTATGGGTGATCCGATAATGGCTCGATAGCGGGTGGCATGATAGGCCCAACAAACACTTGCTATGATAGACTTTAAATGACTCTGATACCATATTAAGAATGAACTTTACGTTTAACTCAACCCCATAAAACCGGCTCATGGGATGAGGTTTGCACCCACTTATATACAATGAAATATCCTCATCTTTAGTCGATATGGAATCTCCAACAACAATCACATAGATCTCACATGAATCTACACATTCAGGATATTCAACAAACAAAATAACAATCGACGCCTTCCGAAAGACCCGTCCTACACCTGATCCGATACCCAAGACTTAGATTACCAGCAAAACCAAGGGAAAGGATCAGGGTAAGTTCAATACAACCCAAGCCGTGTATCTCATATGTCACAATGTGCATGAACTCTCCCATCAACTTCTCACCACCTGATATCTTAGTCTGTGACTTAGATCATCAGTGTAGCAGATATCTGTTACCACATATGCATCAATACTTAATACATAAACAAACATGAGTCCATATATTATCCCAAATGTATGACTTTAATTTCATACAATTTTCATCATACAATATCATTCAAAACGTGATCCACAAAATTCAAAAGTCTATTTAACATATAAAAAAAAACAACACTTGAATACTAAACCATCAAAATCTGATATTTCTACAATTTTAAATAATATATAAACAAACAACATCCCTTTAAGGGAAATTGAATATTGGGGTCACGCCCCCTCTACATTCACATCTTCTAGCTTATGATACTATTAAAAATTAAAGTTAGTTTCCTTTACCTTAATTACTTGCTTTATAAGCAACCTCTAAAATTTTATCCCCCAATCTGGATAAGCTTCAAGGTATAAGGACCTAATGCAAGTTTTTCAAACAGAACATAAATTCAGTATATAGTAGAATAAGTTGAGAGAATTACTCTTCTCAATTGACCCCATCAAGATTAATGAATTTACTATGTTTAAAAATCTAATCAGATAGAAATGTTCCTTAACTCTTGAGTTACAACATGATGCGACCAGATTCTAAAATAGATTATGTATGGAGTGAGAAATCAAGAAAGATGAGATACAGTTTGAGAGATGGAGAGAGAAGAAAGAAAAGTTCCATTTGGAGGTGGGAGTGACTTGCTGTTATGTGTTTTTTTTTTTTTTAACGTTTTTACATATTTTCAACTAATCATTATATATTATAAATCAATTATCATTTAGATTTTTTTCTATGTTGATTAGATAGTTGTAATAATATCTTTTGGACCAAATTATATTATGATTAAATTGTTTAACTTTAACCATGTCAAATCAATATAATATTTATAAAAACACAAAAGAATCCTATTATGAAAAACTCATGAAAGAAGAAATTTATATGTTTTGAATTTTTATCCGAGTCCAAATTAGATGTTAAAATGTTGTATAAATGTAATAATGTAAAAAAAAATGTATGTGATATTTGAATGTTGGAGTCACAACCACAAATTTTGGATAAACAAACCTAATTAATTACCCTTAATATGTCATAATTTGTCAAATAATGAAAAAAAAATAGTGGACATCTACCAGGAATAAAAGTACCTTAATTATACTTTTTAAATATTAAGAGATTTATGTCAATTAAGAATTTCTAACTTGTTGAATTAAAATTTCATGTTTTTAATGTCTTAATGGGACAAATTTTCCTAGTGACTATATAAATCAATGTGATAATGTGATGTGTCCACTTTCCACATTAGTTGTAGAAAACCCATATAGAAAATGCTAATATGCTTCAACTAGATTAGAAAATTAACATAAAACAATTGTTTTTTAAGTAATGGATGTTAAATGTGACATTTTTTATATTAGTTATCAATCAAGTGAAAACTCTACCACTCATTACATCAATGAGATGCATTTGAGTTATACAACTGTTATACAATATTTAAAATAATTAATGTAAAAAGTATTTCTTACTAATGATTATCATTTGATTAACTAAAAAACTTGTTAGAAAAACCCAACGAAACCAAAAAAAATATGTATAACTTATTTTTCCACTTAAAATTTAAACATCTGAAAAAAATTAGTGTTGATGATTTACAACTACCACTCACTACTACTACAAACAAGAGAGAAGCTATATCAATTAAGAAGTTTTCTTATTTTGAAAATGTATATATTTTTTACTATTGATTATAAGAAAATTTATAAAAAAGTTCTGTTTACTTTTATAAATAATTAAAGTCAAAATATTAAATCAATGACATCAAATCAAATAATTTAATCAATTCACTATTGTTTATTTTTCTCTCTTGAACTTCCGTGTAAAACACTGATTCCCCAACCTTGTGTGAGAAAATTTGGGAAAAGCAATTTGCCAATTACACCACTTTACGTGGCAATGCCCTGCAACAGTACATTAAATGCAAATTCATCATTATATAAGTTAGAGTGTAAACTTAACTTAATTGTTCTTATTTATGTTGTTTTTTTAGAATTTAAAAGAGAGTTTCTATATAAAAAATCTTATAAGCACAATTTTTAATTCTCGAATTAAAAAAATATCTTAAAATTTGAAGTATAACTATTCTAAATTTTAAGATTTGGAATATATTTTTAACCTCAAAAAATATATTTTTAACTATAAAATTTAAAATATAATTTTGTATTTTAAATTTAGAAGATACTTTTAAATTCAGAAAATGTATTTTAAACTTTAAAATTTAAAATATAAAATTTATTTTAAATTTTTGAGTTGAACTTTGTTGGAGATCTCACGTCAACTAGAGATTAAAACATTTCACAGTAGGTGCAAACCTCACCTTATAAGCCGATTTTATGAGGTTAAGTTAGGCTTAAATTTCACTTTCTAATATGGTATCAGGGTCATTTAAAGTTATCGTAGCGAGTGTTTTGTGGGCTTATCAGGTCATCCGTTATCGGGCCGTTATTGGACCACCCATAAATATATTGTCTCAAGCACGAGCTATCACCCTCGACGTGAGGGGTGTGTTGAAGATCCCACATCGACTAGAAATTAGAGCATTTCATGATGGATGCATATCTCACCTCATAAACCGTTTTTATGAGATTGAGTTAGGCTTAAATTTTACTTCCTAATAAACTCAAAAATATATTTTAAACTCTAGAATTCAAGAAAACAGAAAAATGAATGTTACTAGAAAAAAATGAAGAAAATGACAGAGTTGTTATTTCATGTTTTTTTTATACAAGTGCAAGAAAAGAACATGGAGTTGAAGGAAGAAACCGCCCCTTCTTATTTAAAAAGAACTGAACCAATAAAATATAGAAAGGTACATAGAAAAGATTAAGGATAGTGTGGGAGTGGGGTAGCACTTTGTTAGCACTCTGTATTTTCTGTTAAACACGCAAATTGAAACCACAAAATATATTACAAAACAAGTTGTCTTTCTTGAAGAGGTTAATGTTGTCACAAACATTATCTTTTTGATAAACAAAATAATAAGGTACTTCAACATTGATGACAAGAGTGACATAAAAGTCAAATATGTTTTGTGGTGCATTCGAGAAGTGTTATTCTTTTGTATGTCTTAATTATTATAGTTTGAAAGGTAAATTTTGAATTTATCCTATTGGTATATGTTATTATCATTTTATCAAAAATTATATAGAAAACAATACTAATTATTTATTTGAGCAAAATAAATGTAAACACTATCTCTCCTCTGGCTTGGGAGGGGAATAGATACTCCACCTAATCATTATAATAAAGTAAAGTGATAAAAAGAGATAAATAAATTTATGGGATATTTTTTAATCATTTACTACTTTTGCATTTGTTAGCTTTGGAGAAGACAAATCTAATTTCTTCCAAAGCAAATTATACATGTGTTTTGATTTTGCTGTAACTTTGGAGGAGGAAAGATTTTGTTGTCTTAACTATAATAACTGGCAATGAATTATTGAGTGCCATGAATTATTGAGTGTTGTCTACATATTCTAAACTTATCTAATCATTTTGGCATTCCAAAGAGATGCTGGAATAAGTATTGTCTTCCAGAGTTGGAACACTCCTCTCAGATCTAGGACGATCATTGACTGCTGTGAAACACCACAAACACTGGTACTTCTTTCATTTCAGTGCTCCATGCAATGAACTCTGCTACTTCTATCATCTGATCATTGATCATTGTGTGTAATTGTGTATATCTATTCTGCTCAAACTGCTTTTTTTTTGGTTTGATTGTCATAATGTGTTTGCATTTGGGTTGGGCATATCCAGGATTTGGTTCATCGGGACTGAGTAGCCATTAGTTTGTGGTGAGAGTATAAGAAAATTGTATGTAGGAAGATGGAAAGAAGAAAGAAGATGTTATTGAGAGAATTTTCCTGTGACCCCTTTTGTTGAAAGTGCCAGAAGTGCTTTCAAAATGTTGAAACTTGTGGTTGAATTTGCCATGATGTTGAGCATACACCCCACATGCTTTTCAGGTTCTGAGTAATAGTTATACATCTGCTATAAATTAAGTTCCTTTTATGACAGCTGGGATGATGGAAAAAGAAGATGACGAGAACTATGGTGATTATGAGCGTGGCATAGAAATTGAAGGTCTGTTGGATGGGAATGAGGAAAATGGAAGGTACTTGTCAGGGTTATCTGACAGAAGCATGGCTCATACAAAGCCACTTCTTGTGAAGAGGATCAACACCACCTCACAGATTGCTATAGTTGGTGCCAACCTCAGCCCTATTGAAAGCCTTGACTATGAGTAAGCAACCTGCGTTTCATTTTATTACGAGAATTTCAAGTGGGTATTTCTATTCAACCTTTGGGGTTCATTGATACCGTATTGGGACAAGGATGAGTATGAAGATACCCACCATCTTGTACCCTTTTGCTACACAGTTATCTTTCCATTGTTCTTGTTTGACTCATTGAACATTTTCTTTCTATTTATAGCCTTAATTACACATTTTTATCTTAAGAAGTGAATTTTAAGAAAACGGTTTGAGAAGTGAGGTTTATACCTAAAATATATTATAAACTGATGTAGAATTTTCAATACAACCCCTCACGCCTCACGCCGATACCAACCAACTCGTGTGTGTGACTATATATTTATGGATGGTCGATAGCATCCTGATAGGGGTGACACAATAGATCCAACAAACTCTTGTTAGGATAGATTCTAAATAAATTTAATATCATCTTAAGAAATGAATATTATGTTTAACTCAACCTTACAAATTGTATCTACTTATATAGTATGAACTGACCTTATCTTTAGTCGATATATGATCTCTAACATCTTATCCTTTTTTGTATGATTTTCTTCAAACTATCTATTGCATTTTAGGAAACCTAAACATCAATTTTATCAAATTATTGTGTAAACTCAGTTTATTAGGTAACATAAAAAACTTATTTTTTCTTTTATTTTTAGTCTTAATTTTGTTTCATTTGAAGAACTTTTCTTTCCTTATACAAATTTGTATTCTTTCTTTTAATGTTCTAATGCATCAAGTTCACTCAAATTCTCAAAGTATTATTCTAATTATTTTATGTTTGGAAACTGATGCTTCAGAATTCAGTGATATAGTTGCAATTTATCTGTAAACTACATATGGCTGAACTTTTATCACTTCTTGAATTTTGGGAGGGGCATTGGCAATTTGTGCACACATAAAAGTATGCTGATGAGGAAATCGTTGTTACTTAGTTTTACAAATTTTATGGCAAATTCTATTCTGTTTCTATATGCTTGTTTTCTTTCCAAGCTTCCATGGCATTTAAAGTCATATAAATATGCATCAGCTAATCAAAATTACAAATAGCAAGAACTCTGGAGTTGTTTTTTTTTGTATTGGCAAGTCAAGTACTGAAGGAATTAGCAAAGATGCTAGAGTACTTACTCTTCAATTTCAGGATTTTTTATAATGAAATATTGAAGCATGACTGGAGGTCTAGGAAGAAGTCTCAGACGATCCAATATGTGGTGCTTAAGTGGGGATTTGCCCTTCTTATTGGATTAGGCACTGGATTGGTTGGCTTCTTTAACAGTTATGCAGTTGAGAACATTGCTGGTTTCAAGCTGCTTATGACCACCACTCTCATGTCCAAAAACAGGTGAGCTTGTTCCTATCATAGCTCCAAAGTTGCTTACTGGTTAATGACATTTGGTCTGTACTTGATTTTTTATGAAAATGCTAATTGTGTTTTCGGAAGTTACTTTTGAACTAAAGATGAAGATGGGGTGCTTATACTGTGACTGTTGAATTATTTCATCAAGTTATGTTAACAATAAATGTGTAGATCTTTCTCCTTATGTATTATTTATCTTTATTTGATATAAAACTTCGAACCCCACAAATCCTTGTTATGTAATTATGCTTGGCAGAATTACTGTTCATGTATTCTCATAGATTAGAAGTTCCAGTGCAGATATCTTGAGGCATTTTTAGCATATGCTGGTGTGAATATATGTTTAGCAGCAGCAGCTGCTGCACTTTGTGCTTTCATTGCTCCAGCAGCGGCAGGCTCTGGCATTCCAGAGGTAAAAGCATATCTCAATGGAGTGGATGCTCACTATATATTGGCTCCCAGCACCCTTTTTGTAAAGGTAAATAACACTACTATAGTAGAAGCAAATCTACCTCCGCTCTCATTCTTTTGACTCATCATGAGCACACATAAAGTTTGAGTAACTTCTTGAACAAATGAAAACTACACAGTATCAGCTTTCTATTTTAGATAAAAAGAATTTTAGTGAAGAGTGAAGTTTATCTTATGAATAAGCCTTTTACTATACTTCAATCCAGGGGATATTACCAAGGAAATGTTAAGACAGTTTCTTAATTGTTCAAGATAGGCTATTGTATGCATACTATTTATTGTGACATGTTTGGTGTTTCTCTTACTGATTTTTCTACCTTTTCTATCTAGTCTTTTTTTTCTGCAAAATAATATGGAAAAGATAGACATAGCTATACTAATTTACTAAATGTTAAGAGAAAAAATAAAACCATTCCAGTGTCTACTCTTAAACTTTGGGATGAATTTATTTATTGACATGATATCTGCTTCAATGGCTGAGCAATAAAAAAATTATCCTCACTCTGTGCTGATAGTGAATAAAAAATAGAATAAACTATGACAAATAGCCCATCAAATTCAAAAGATAATTGTTTCTTGTACAGATATAAGCTATTTTCCTTGAGCTAGTTGACTCGCAATGGATAATAAATTTCATATAATCATATATGTTGAAAATGTTGTTAATATTTCTTTAGAGAATAGAACCCCAACAACAAAATGTTTTTGCCTAGAGGTGTAGCATGGATGAAATGTGCTGTTGTGTTAATTCAAAACCCAAATGTTCTAAAAGAAGTTTTTATCCTGATCTTCACTCTTTATTTCTGTGTTTCTCTTAGAATTGTCCTTAACTCCTTAATCTTCTTCTGCCTCTATTTATTGAGATATCTTCCTTCTGATTAACTTAGGACTTCTCCTCACGGAGCCAAACCATCATATGTGAAATTTTCATATTTTCCTCAATAAGTACTACTCCAGTGGTCTCTAAGATATTCATTGATGATCTTATCTTTTCTTGTATTTTCAATCATACTCAACATTTTTATTTCCACAGCACTTAGCTTGTGTTGATTCGTTCCTAATGCATCCAGTGTTTTCTTCTCTTTTTAGTGTTAAGAACAAATTGAAATGTTTTACTTCTTGGTGAATATTAAATTTCTGTATGAAACCTATGGAAAAACTGTGACAGATATTTGGTTCCATCCTTGGAGTTTCTGCTGGATTTGTGGTGGGCAAAGAGGGACCTATGGTACATACAGGTGCATGCATAGCTTCTTTATTGGGACAGGGTGGATCTCGCAAGTATCACTTGACTTGCAGTTGGCTTAGATTTTTCAAAAACGACCGAGATCGGCGAGACATGATTACTTGTGGTGCAGCTGCTGGTGTTGCTGCTGCCTTTCGTGCACCAGTAGGGGGTGTCCTCTTTGCCCTTGAAGAGGCAGCTTCATGGTATCTATTTCTGCTAAAAAGTTTCTCTGTCCCAACTTCATGGTATCTTTAGGTTGCAAATTTGTAATTCTAACAGAAAGAAATTCTCTGCAATCTCCAATTTTTAATAGCAACAAATATTATATTCTAATATATGCAGTATAAGATGTTAATTGAAAAGAAACCAACAAGGGTTGTGTCTAGCAAATGGGCTAGTCCCTTACAAGGTAATGAACCAAGGTTTGAATTTTTTTCCTAGGAAGGTGTCTGATTGTGTCTCAAATAGTATTGTTCCAAAGGGATATGGGAAATCAAAAAAAGATGTTAATTGAAAAGCAGTTAAATGACATGAATGGTAACCTTGAATGTGTAATCATTTGAGTGTAAAGAGGGTAACTTCTAAGATGTTAGAGTTACATAGCATGGAAATTAGTAGTTAATTGAAAAGAAGCAGTTAAATGACATGAATGGTAACCTTGAATGTGTAATCATTAGTGTGTAAAGAGGATAGCTTCTAAGATGTTAGAATTACATAGCATGAAAATTAGTAGTCTGTCTGATGGAATAAAAATTGAAAAGAAAGCAGGCAACTAAGCGGTTACCATATGGAGCTGGTGTTGGTGTACGAAATAAGGTTTACTAGGTAGGATGATCAATGAATTGATGAATAGATTCATTATGTTTAATAATTTATGATGATTAAGTAATATGGTATTACCAAATTAGGAAGAATCTGAAGTCATCTTGATGAAACTTGTTCGGGTATACAATAATCACTTATTTAGAAGTCAAGGTCAAACGAAATTTAAATACACCCCTGTGAGACACCTTTTAAGGACAAAATTATGATAGAACTTCAAGTTTCAATGCGCACAATATCTCGAATGCGGTAATTCGGACTTGAAATTACTGAGTTTTTAATGCTAACATAGTCCTTGCCTCAAAATGTAATATTAAGATTTTTGTTTATTTCCTTTGGACAAACGAAGATGATGCCTGCATAATATATCTCAATTTATGTATTAAGTGCTCTTAAACTGTTTATTCTTTGAATAAAGGTTATACACCTTCTATATAAAAGATTTTTAAAAGAAACTCTGCTTCATCTAAGCTATTGCCATTCAGAAAACTGAACATTTTTTTCTATGTGGAACACCTTCAGGTGGCGGAGTGCACTTCTTTGGAGGACATTCTTCACAACTGCAGTAGTTGCTGTTGTTTTAAGAGTTGCAATTCAGTTTTGTGCCACAGGAAAATGTGGGCTATTCGGTGAAGGTGGTCTGATAATGTATGATGTTGGTTCAGCCAATATAACATATAGTGCTGTTGATATATTTGCAGTACTACTTTTGGGAGCCGTTGGTGGAATTCTCGGAAGCATATATAATTACCTTGTCGATAAGGTTGTTCGAACATATAGCATCGTCAATGAGTATGTCTTACATTCAAAGTTAAATTGTTCTTAGCCATTTACTTTCTGCATCATACCTATAAAGTGAGAGAGAAAAAGGGTGCATCTACCCTTATTAAATTAGAGTACCTTTAAATTAAGGATAGATGCATCCTTACTTTCTCACTTCACAAGAGCCAAAAACTAGTACGTTTGTAGTATAATATAATGTATTAACAATATAACTAATAACCCTTTTCTTTGTGTTGTGGCAGAAAAGGTCCAGCTTTCAAAATCTCTCTTGTTGTGACAATTGCTCTTTTGACATCATGTTGTTTTTATTTCTTGCCATGGGTTGCACACTGCATTCCCTGTCCTTCTGATTCAACATCAGCCTGTCCCTCTAGTGATGAGTCTGGAGAATACCAAAACTTTCAATGCCCTCCAGGCTACTACAATGATCTTGCTTCCCTCTTTCTGAACACCAATGATGATGCTATTCGCAATCTATTCAGTCCCAAGATAATCAAAGAGTTTCATATTTCCAGCCTGTTTATCTACTTTGCTACTATTTACTGTCTTGGGATAATCACTTATGGTATTGCTATTCCATCTGGGCTCTTCATTCCTGTGATACTTGCTGGTGCTACCTATGGCCGTCTTGTTAGCCGGATCTTTGAACTGATCACAACACTTGACAGAGGACTCTTTGCCCTACTTGGAGCAGCTTCCTTCCTTGGTGGCACCATGAGAATGACAGTTTCTATTTGTGTCATATTGCTTGAGCTCACTAATGATCTCTTGTTACTTCCACTTGTGATGTTGGTCTTATTAGTGTCAAAAACTGTGGCTGACAGCTTCAACAAGGGTGTGTATGATCTAATACTTCAGATCAAAGGACTTCCTTATTTGGAGGCTCATGCAGAACCTTACATGAAGAATTTAGTTGCAGGTGATGTTGTTTCAGGTCCATTGATTACCTTTTCTGGCATTGAAAAGGTTGGGATTATATGGCATGCTTTGAGTGCTACAGGGCATAATGGGTTTCCTGTCATTGATGAACCACCTTTCACAGATGCACCAGAATTATGTGGGCTTGTACTGAGGTCTCATTTACTAGTGTTGCTGAAGGAGAAGATTTTTTCAAATGATAAGAATTTCATAGATCAAAGTAGTTTCCAAAGAATTTCTGCTTTAGATTTTGGAAAGGCAGGATCAGGAAAGGGGATCAAACTAGAGGATCTTGATATTGATGAGGAAGATATGGATATGTATGTTGATCTCCATCCCATAACTAATGCATCTCCTTACACTGTGGTTGAGACAATGCCACTTGCCAAAGCTGCTATTATTTTCCGCCAACATGGACTCAGGCACATGTGTGTTGTTCCAAAGAGCCAAGGGGTATGTATAATGCTTTTTCTGTTATTTATGCCTTCACTGGAATCTGTCATCTGCATTCTTTCACATGTAAACATAACAGTTTTCATCCCTGTCTCTACTGTTTATTTGAAGATTCCAAAATGACTAAACCATAATTTTTTCCCTTGAATTATGACCTCCTCTCATAAACAGTTTCAAAAGTAATGAAAGTAGTATAGAAGTAATTCATGAAGAATTGAATATTGATCACTTTAGTCCTTAAGTTGTTGGAGATTATATTTCATAGTACATAAGTGATGAAAACCTCACCTCATAAGTCAGTTTTATAAGGTTGAGTTAGACTTAAAGTCCACTCTTTAATATACTATCATAGTCATTTGGAACTTATAATAGTGAGAGTTTGTTGACCTTTTCAAGGTACCACTATCGGACCACCTATAAATATTTAGTCTCAAGCACATTTGGAGTCTTACTTAACATGATTTTTAATAGTTCTTGGACAACTCAAGTAATCTTTTTTACATTAAAGAACATTGTGATAGTTTAAGGACAAAATTGATGGTGTATACATTCTAAACTAGATCCAAGAGGCATTCAAAAAAACTTTTGAATTTATAAATGAATTATGAGCTTTGACCTCCTTATATAATAAGCTCTTTTTTATCTTATTTTAACTTAACTCAATAACATTCACCATTAATCTTAGGAATAAACTCTAATTTATTGAAGAAGTACTTAGTTAAGCTGTTTAGTCAAAAACATTCCCAGTTTAACATTACAACTTCTTTTGCTTCACCTGATGCAAAATATGCTGACAATCTCTACATGTTGCAGAGACCACCAGTTGTTGGGATTCTAACACGCCATGATTTTATGCCAGAGCATGTTTTGGGACTTTACCCTCACATCAAGTCTCAAAAACAGAGTTTAGGGATATCAGTGAAAAACATTCTTTCTTCAGTATTGAAGTGCTGCATTCATTAGTTGATCAAAGTTTTCACATACAGTAGAGTGTAATAATTATTCACAAAACATTTGAAGCAGAAATGCTACTTTGAGATGTGGCAGCTGCATAGTTTTGATGCTTGATTTAGCAACTGTGTCTGTATATTAATTCTTTATCTCTATTTCCTAAAGTCAGCTTGAAACTTGCATATAGATACTGTGAAACATAGAGTTGCAGTATACAGTGGACATTTATCTCTTGTAAATGTTGCTTGTTTGGATTTTTTTTATAAAGTTATTTGTATGATATTGTTAATGTTAAAATTAAAAATTATCACAGTTCCCTTTACTTATTTCTGGTTTCTTGTGGTGCTTTATTCTCTCCAACCACAAATAATAAAAGTGACTTATTTATGTTTTATATTTTATATTAAAGACCTTTAAACAAACACTTAAAGTACACAAACAAATCAAATAAAACTAAAAAATAATAATTTAAAATTAAAAAATTATATTAAACATTGGAATTTTTTTTCTTATTTTTTTTTACTTTTCGTTTTATTCTTACACTATTGATTCAAAATTTAAAGGTCAAAATCAAAGTCAAGTAAAAAAAAGTATATAATAATTTACTTTTTTTATATTTTTGTACTCAGTTTTAAATTGATTATGAAAAAAAAATGCAAGATAAAATTAAATTAGTTAATTATGACTCAAAATTTTTAAACAAATCATAATTAATTTTAACAAGTAATGATATATCCTATAACTAAAGTTAATATAAATAATGAGATTATATGTAAGATTGAACACATAATTATATTAAAATAAATATATTATTATATTGAATAAAATAAATAAAAAATTGATACAGAATCTTGAAAATAGACAAAAAAAAAAAGATGTTTCAATTTATTTTAAATTTGTTAAACTTTGAAATGTTATTATCTAGAGTCTCTCTATTTAATTTTGTTATTATTTATATCTCACCAACAAGTGTGTTTTTAGTTTATTATTTGAGTATGTTTCTCAAGTATATAATAACAAAGATATGTTCAATCACCAAACCAAAAATGGTCATTTCAAAACATTTGACTTGTATGAAAAAAAATATGGAGGTGCAAATGTAATTGCCTTATTGTAATCAAAGTGAGCCTAAAGACAAGCAACTAAGTTAAAAAAAAATCATACACTTTCAATAATTCACTCTGAGGATCAACAAACTATATCAGGTTGTCCTTAAAGTTGATTCCTAAATTATTGTGTAATTATCTTTAAACAAATTTTTTTTTTTTAAATGCACCGGTCCAGTTTTTTTTTTATGATTTTAAGATTAAAATTAAATTAAAAAACAAATTAAATTAAATACATTATTTTTTATTAAATTATAAAATGATTCTCTATAATAATGATTTCAATAAATTTTAAGATAAAATTACATTATTTAATTATTACTCAAATATTTAATCAAATCATTAATCTTTTTAAGAAAAAAAAAAACAGAATGTATTGTGAAAACAAAATATTTGGACTTTAGTTGCTTATCTTTAAGCCAACTTTGATAATGCAATTATTATTTGCACCTTCATATCTTTTTATACACCTCAAATATTTTGAAATGCCATTTCTTCTCAGGTGATTTATATCTGTTGCCATTTTTATGTATCTTTGAACTGGTAATGTTGGGAGTGGTATCATGATAAATAATACATTAGGGCATTTATTTTAAACAAGAGACACCATAAATGGATATCTGAAAAAAATGATTCAAGAATAAGAGTAATATGGTTGAAGAGAAGTGGAATCCATATCTTTGGAGGGACGTCAATATTGGAATGTTTGTCCTCATGAATCCTCAAACCGAAATCTTACAAAAAAAAATGAGAAATATGAGAAAGAAATATATTATAAAAATATTTATGAGAATAAATTCAAAATAAATTGGTGCAATACTCACCTCACTTTATTTTTTTTTTAATTAATATTTATTCAGATTTTTGTCTGGATAACTATCTGTGTTGTGAGTGAAAAACTCTATTGTACGGTGTCGTGAAAAGTATGTTAAAATAGTTGAACTTTTGAAAAGTCCTTCAGAGAAGTGTACGTCGTAGAAAGGTAGGTTAAAGTAGTTGAACTTGTGAAAAGCTCTTCAATGAAGTCTGGTGTCGTGGAATGTAGGTTAAAGTAGTTGAACTTGTGAAAAACTTAGCAGTGAAGTGTACAACAACGTGGAAGGTAAGTTAAAGTAGTTGAACTTTCTGTGTAAGGTAGATGTGTTTGTGTAGATAGGTAGTTATGTTTACTAACTTTCGCCTAATTTTAGGGTTTTTTTTTCTACGTGTCTGCTGCGACTTAAAATGTTTTACAATGAAGTGTGCAACTATGTAAGGTAGATGAAAGGTATATGTAAGGTATATGGATAAGATAGGTGAAAGTGTTTGTGTGTATATGTAGATAGAGTGTGTTTATAACTTGTGTGTATGAGTTAAATGTCTTTAGGATGTTTTAGTTGATTTGTGTGTAAATGTGTTTAAGTTTTTCTTTTTATGTATTTTACTCCTTTTAAATGTGTTTTTAGTTTATTATCTGAGTGTGTTTCTCCATTTTTATTTATGTACCAGCCATTCAATGAGTTTTGAATTTAAACTATGTTCAAGCATGTACATTTTACTTGTTAGATATGTCTAGCAATTCAATTTTAAATTAAAAAATATTTAAAAAGTTAAACAAAATATACACTAAAAAAATATCAAGTTTAGATGATGATAATAAAATTCAAATTTTCAATTTTTTACAATAATTTTATCATAATTATTTTTTGTTATGACATGCATGCCTTATAATTTTTGTTCATAAATGTTCATTTTATTATTAATTTAGATTTTTTAAAAATATCCCAAAGACTGTGAACTTAATCTTTAAAAAAATTAGAAACTATTCATTACGAATTATAAATTAATCAATATAAATTGTATATAAAAAGATTATTATAATAATCCATTATTAGTTTTTAAACATTATAAAATTTTAAAAATTCAAAAAAAATTGAACCATATATTTTTTTAATCTATTTTCAAGATTCTGTATCAAATTTTTTTTTATTCAGTATAATAATATATTTATTTTAATATAATTATGTGTTCAATCTTAAATAAGTCTCATTATAAATTATATATATAAAAAAATAATATAATAATCCATAATCAAGTTTAAACATTATAAAATTGAACAAATTTGAATATTTTTTAGTTTGAGTATATTTTCAAGATTATCTATCAACTTTTTTTATTCACTGTAATAATAAAATTATTTTAATTTACTTAGGTATTCAATCTTATATAAAATAATTAGCAATGTAGTTAAAAAATATCAAAATTAAATGATATTAAAATTCATAATTTAAATATATCACTCATTGTGTGTGTTTTAGTTTTTTATAATGTTTAAATATATTTATAGTTTAAACTATTTTTGAGTATGTATTTAATAATGTTTTGATATTTAAGTGGGTGTAGCACCTCTGATCATGTTAATAAGACTGGTATAATTTAATTCAGTTTCAAATTGAAAATGGACTCAAACTATTAATATAATACAAAAATAATCAAATCAGAATAATGATTAAGTTAAAATTTTAATTTTTTTTATCAGCAATGAATTAATATAATAAAATGGAACACTTTAACCCTTATATATAAGATACTCCTAGTTTAAACAATCAACAAAGCAAAGCAAGATTAAGTGACACACCACTTAACTCAAGAATCTTAAACTATTTAAGCAATCCCTACCCAAACAGAACTGGTTTTGCAAAAACCAGCAAACCAAAGACTTGATGGCTATCTAGCCAATGAAATTTTAACAATCTAAAACTTGAAGTCTAGCTAGCTCCCTACCCATTGCAGCAATACCAAACCTACTACCTTGTGCACTACATTTTATTGCCAAAGTGAGGCACGGCTTCTGCTGCCAGTCTACTTCCAAAAGAGCTGGTCTACTAACCACACAAAACATGCATCTACCAAAACTGCAAAACTTGACCAGCATTGACAGCATTTGGACATTGGCTTACAGGTCAGATTTTTGCCTAGCAGACCACTCAACAAACCTTTGTCCTGCTTGCTGCTGCAATAACTAACCCATAACCCTTTTCTGCTTAATAAATCACTTCTACACCATCATCTTCCTTGTCCCTTCCTCAGCGTCCTTCTTGTAACGTATATATGACTCCACCACAAAGAGAATCATTGTCCCTGCATCCTTACCATAAGACCTTTCCAACCAATAAACAATATACAATTCTAACCAATAGCTAATACGCAGAACAGGTAATCCAAATACATATGAAGTTAACGAAAAAATAAAGGATCCCATCCAGCACCCAACCCCATCCTAATAATACCCTTTTAATTTCAAACATATAACATGATAAAGAATCCAAACAGGGAACCCAACATGAAAAACATTCACCATATCTTTCAACCATAACCAAACTTTGAATCGCCTTTGTCGTGACTTCAGTTGGACTTGCAAACAACTAGCAACTAGCTCTCTAAGAGCATTAATAGCACTAATCTCAGAAACATCACAACAACAAAATTAAAAATAGTTTATAGTTGTAATTTACAAGATTTCTTCCTATTAAAACAAACCCCTCCTTTTTCATCTTCTCTTTCGGATAAATTTCAGACATTCCGTAGGATTTATGCACCTGTGGGCGTATGTAAATTCAGTTAGATTCTCTTTGTTTGTAAGCCACGTCCACGCCTTTAGTTGAGCCAAAGTGAAGATTTCAGAGTTGTCTGCTCGACCATCCTTAAAAATGACTTGGTTTCTTTGTTTTCAAATTTCTCCGACCACTGCAATCCAAACACACCTCCAAGATCTGTTTATCTCTTGTAGCCCAGTTCAGATTAAATTGTAGGAAATGGGATTTGCCTTCCCTATGAACCACTGTTGGTTCCCCCACCCATTCACTACAGAGGCACCATACTTTCCAAGCTACTCTACATTCGAAGAATACATGACTTCCACTTTCCTCATCTTCCCCACACATTGCACACCTATTGCTTTTCAGGATTAACCCTCTTCTCTCCAAATTAGCACGCATCGGAAGCTTGCCATTCAAAACTCTCCAGGCAGTTGTTAATGTTGAAGGTAACGCCTTGATGCTCCAAAAAGTCTCATACAATGTACTATTGGCTCCTTCGTCCCTTGTTCTTAAACAATTATTAGTTGAGTTAACCGTATAAGATAGTTTTTCAGCCACCTTCCATATCCACTGATCCCTGGACCCTTTTAATAAGGTTTTGTTATCTAACAACGATGTGAGTTGGTTTTCCTCACCGATTTCTCACTCGAAAAGATTACGTCTCCATGCCACTGCCACTTTCCAACACCATGTGTCGTTATTCCAAAAACCTACTTGTGAAAGGCTAGCAGATTTTTCTTATAGAACGACATATAAAACAGGGGCATTGACGACAAAACCGATTTGAGCATACAGATTCTCCCCGCCATTGATAGAAATTTCCCTTTCCACCTGTCCAATCTTTTCCTTATCTTTTCAATGACTTTGCCCCAAAAATTAGTTCTTCGGTGTTACCGCCCACCTCCATACCCAGGTATGTGAAAGGAACCTTTATAACCTCACAATTAAGGATAGACAGACACGTACGTCCGCAATTGGGGTTGCCTTATGCCCACCCCTCCCAATCGGCTTTTTGAAAAATTGACTTTTAGTCCTGAAGCCAACTCAAAGCAGCATAACATAGACTTTATGGCCATCTCATTGTGGGTATTATCCTTACAGAAAAAAAAATTGTGTCATCTGCAAAATGTAACATGTTAATCTTTACTTTTTTAGTCCCTACCTCCACACTCTAAAGCATATCCTTGTCTACGGCTTGCCTGACAACCCCTGCCAATCCCTCTGTCACAGCTAGAAATAGGAAGGAGGCGAGAGGATCTCCCAATCTAAGGCCCTTCCCAAGTTTGAATTCCATAGTTGGGCTCCCGTTCACCAGTATTGACACTGACGCAGACTCGAGACATGCTTTAATCCACCTGATCCATTTTCTTCCAAAACCTAGCTTGCCTAACATATAATAAAGAAAATCCCATCGGACAGAATCATATGTTTTTTCGTAGTCAAACTTTAAGAACAAGCAACTAGATTTGTTCCTTTTGACCTCTTCCAGAGTCTCATTAGCAACAAGGACATTGTCCAAAAGAGGTCTCTCCCTTCCAAAACGCTGCTTGCCTTGGGTCTATGACTTTTTGTAGCATTCCTTTAAGTCTCCTTGATAACAACTTACAACTTTCATAATAACTTTCGTCACACATTTTTTCATAAATATTTTCACTTAATCATTATATAAACTAGATTTTATTTAATATAAAATTTTAAATTGATCTTCATGAATTATGAATAAAAAATTATAGTAACAATCCATAATTAATTTTTAAATAACATAAAGTTTAACAAATTTTATAAAATTAAAATATCAGAGTGTTATTTTTTTTAATGACAACCATCACCCTCTACATGTTGTATATTATGAAGAACAAAAAAAAAATCTCATTCTGAAAAACAACAAAAATTACAAATATGAATGAGTTTATGATCTTAAAAGGAACTAACACTTAAGACAGGCACAAAACCGGCAGTGAGGGTTTACTTTCAAAACATTTTGGCTAACATATTGAAAAAAAATACAATTACCAATCAATATATAAATGATTCTCATGCATTAAGAAGCATGTACTGTACAAAGATAAAATAAGATCATAAGCCTAACTTGTGCATTAATGAGAAAACATTTATATATTTATCTCTTTCTTGCTTTCCTCCTTCTGGACTCTGCCTTCTGCCATTTCTTTCTAGAAACCAGTTTACTCTTTGGTTTCAGTTTTAACTCAGGTGAGAACTTGTAATTTGGATCTCTCATACGTGCTTGTATGTCCTTGAAAAACTGAATATTTAGTTGTTTAGGCCCTCCTTGTCTAAGCTCTTCATATTCTGGTCCTGAAACAACATTTTCAAATGCTCCTATTAGAATATCTAAATCACTCATAACCTCCCACACATTACTGTACCTCCCATCTGGACCTTTCTTT
>Ga0123342_1003876_pt1 | contig 23511 bp, 11 predicted proteins | sample Turbeawhitnodule_FD_89960 | JGI IMG/M metagenome (GOLD analysis project Ga0123342, IMG submission 89960) | Root nodule microbial communities of legume samples collected from Mexico - Turtle bean Mexico white nodule | ecosystem: Host-associated > Plants > Roots > Nodule | place: Mexico: Nepantla... | reverse complement strand
TAATATATAGTCCCACGCACGAGCTTCTATCTATCACTCTCGGCGTGAGGGGGTGTGTTGGAGATCCCACATCGACTAGAGATGAGAGCCTTTCATAGTATATAAGTGGGTGCAAACCTCACCCCATTGAGCCGGTTTTATGGGGTTGAGTTAGGCTTAAACTCCACTTCGTAATAATATAACCAAAGAACTTGTCTGGTCTAATGGTCAATGCTTCCCCTTTCCACTGGAAAGACTTGGATTCGAATCTTGGTTTAATTTTTACATTGTGTAATGTCAACTCGTTAAATAGGTCTTAGTTATATAAGATTTCAAAACCAGTTATCACATAAGTAAATCAATTTCAACTCTATTGAACATGATATTAAAAAGTGAGTTTTATAAGACCATTACATTAAGTAAAAATTAAAAAAATCTTAAAAATGTAATGACATAGTGAAATACATAAATTAAATTAGATTAAAATATGATGGAATGATTCTTACAATGGAAATGTTTCAACTTTGCATCTTTATCTAAATTTGTATGGTGGGATACTTTATGAGAAGTTAATAATTATGCATGAGAAGTTAAAAATTAAAAGATTATAAGCATAAACATAGTAAAAGAGGGTAACTTTTATTTGAAGAATCCAACACTCTGTTTTACAAATGAAGTAGCATTAAATTTGTAATTGGAAGAAGATGAAACATTTAACATGGATGACGACAAACACATTCTTCTTTGTAATTGCATACACCACTTGCTAAGGATCCATATTTCTTGCGACAAACAGTGAAACACTTGTCATTGTCTTCACATTTCTTATATAGTATTTCTATGCAAATCTCGGACAACGTTTTCTCAACCCTTATTCCCTCTACCATTTTCAATGCTCCTTCATTTTCTACACAACACAAACCATATTCAATATTCAACCATCAACTCAAACCAAAAAAATCATAAATCATGCATAAATTTGAAAACAAAACTTACCAATGCTAGATGAAAGAACTAGAATCACCATGAAAATTGAAGCGATGACCTTCATCTTAGTTTGATTTCGGAGCAATGTACCCTTTCTTCAATTTGATTCTCTTTTGCTCCATCTCATACCATATATATAGTATAAGGATGTTTGGTAAGTATTTTTTTTTATTAATTTATGATATAGTTAGTACACATTTAACTCTTCTATATGTTAACTTGACTTCATTATCTTCTTCAACACTACTAGAAAATCATTATAGAAATAAATTTTAGAGACACAACATAATTAGGTTCTATAGTGACTAAATTATATACTCTTTTAGAGACTAAAACAATTATTGATATCAAAATTAATTTATATTATTGATAAATAGTTTCTAAATTGGTATCTAGTTAGCTACCAAAGTTTTAGCTATCAGCTGTAGAATTTAAATAATTAGTATCTAAAACCTTGGTAGCTAATTAGATACCAATTTATAAACTATTTATCATGATATAAACTAATTTAGATATCAATAATTTTTTTAGTATCTAAAAGTATATAATTTAGTCAATATACTAACTAACTAAGTTGTGTTTGGGAAATTGGTTTCTACATAATGATTTTATTATAGTGTAATAACGTTTTTTTTATTTAAGATTTATCATTTATTATTATTTGTCTCCTATAGGTCATTTAATAAACTCTTAATGCAAAATAGTTAATAACTATGTAGCTCAAATATATTCAAATAGTATTATTAAGAAATCATTAGATTTGAAATATTGTCTACGATTTTTTTTTGAAAGAAGCGTTTCAAAGAATTAAAGAAGAGATATATATTTAAATTTTTCTTCACCTCGACTTCTAAGTGACGTTAAATTAATAAAGAACACTTCTCATCCATACCTAATTTTTTTTAAAAATTTTAAACTTTTCCAATCATAATTGCTATATAATTAAAAGTTATTTTACTTTATTCCAACCATGAAAATTGAAGTTAGTTTGATTTCAAAGCAATGTACCCTTTCTTCAATTTGATTCTCTTTTGCTCCATCTTATACCATATATAAAGTGTAAGGATTTTTCGTAAGTAAGTATTTTTTTTATTAATTTATGACATAATTAATACACATTTAACTCTTCTTTTCAATAACGTCTTTTATTTAAGATTTATTATTTATTATTATTTGTCTCCTTTAGATCATTTAATAAATCCTTAATGCAAAATAGTTAATCGCTATAATCTTATAACTAATTATATATCAATTTAAAAATTAGTTTATAATTTTTTATTAATAATAAAAATTAGTTTTAAATATAAATATTTTTTTAGTTTATAAAATAATATTTAAATTAGTCAATATAATAAAAAAATTAAATAAAATAATTTTTTAATCAACCAAATTTTATTGATTTATATTATGGATGTAATATTTCTACGTTACAGTTATTTTGATTTAGAATAATAGAATATTCATTCAATTACATAAACCTAACCTAATCCCATCTAACTTAATATCTTAAAGGTTAGATTAAGTTCCATATATTAAAACAGAAATCTATTTAAACTAAAATTTAAAATAATATTAATAATAATATAATTGTTATTCAACTTAAATTTATTATTTTATAAATTAAATAGATTAAAAAAATTATTAAATATTAACTAATTTATAGATAAAAATAATTACTCTTTATATTTACTAAGTTAAATATTATTTTATAAATTAAAAATTATTGATATATAAAGTAGTCTCTATTATTAATAAAAAAATTATAAAATAGTTTATAAATTGATATATAATGTTAGTTAGCAAGGTTTTCTATTTTTATTTGTATAAAAATTTTCATCATTATGAAAAAAAAATATTATTAAAAAAATAAAAATAAAATCAAAGGAAACTAGATCAAAATTCATATATAAAAAATACAAGAAAAACGATACTTAGATAATATATACCTATTATATATTAGCAAGGTTTTAACTACTAACTCATTTAAATTTTAAAACTATCTTTAATTAAATTAGTGACTAATTTTAAATCTAAATTAATTAATAACTAAAATCTTAAATCTTAGTAATTAATGTTAATACTTTAAATGTATATAATTTTTTAATTTATAAATTAATATTTAATTTAATTAATATAATGACTAATTTTTTTTTAAAATTTGTTGATATTTAATTATTTTCTTATATTGATTAAAATATCAAATTATTCCATTATTTAAGTATTAAATAATATATTCTATTTTTTTAACTCTTACAAAAATTCAACTCTTAACCGGTGCCAATAACCTCTCTCTTTTTCAATTCGTAAGTTTCCGATCCACTTGCAACTAACATTTTTCAATTTATAATATCTTAGGTTTTTATATATTCACTTAGGTTTAAGACCCAGGAAATACATTTTTCAATATATAATATCTTTGATAAATATTTTATTTTAATATTTCAATGATGCTTTAATTATTTTTTAAAAGTATGTAATATATTATCTTATCTTATCTTGATAAATAAATATGTGCATTTAATATTTGATTGATATTTTAAAATATTTTTAAAAAATATAATCGCAATATTATATAATGTTCTTCTAATATTTGATTGATAATTCAATTTTTGTTTACATGCACAATTATATATAAATAAATTTGTGAAAGATAAAGTGGTTTTAGTATGGAATATATTATCTTGATAAATATGCGCTTTTGATAGTTTATTGATATTTTAAAAGATTCTCTTAAAAAAAATACATAATCACATTTTAAATAGATTTGCAATTAATATGTATTTTTAAGTAGGTAATACCTTATTTCGATAAATACCAGCTTCTAATATTTTATAAAAGATTAAAAAAAAACTAATCACATTCTAAATAAATTTGTTATAAATAACCCTTTTAAGATATGATATTTTATCTTGATAAATATTTGATTCATACTTTAAAAAAATGAGTTTATAATATATAAATAAGTGTTTGGTATTCTGCATGTAAACATATTTTTCAAGGTCATGAAGCGTAAATGGTATAGTATGGAAAATAAAATTGTTAAAGAATTCTCCAAAGATGAATTATCAATACTTAAGCTTCTATGAATTATGCAAGGAGAAAAGAATCCTAAAAAATGGCATGAAAACATTTTTGGCAACAAAATATGTAAACACTCCCAAAACTTTGTTGAAGGATCGTCAAAACCATCAAAATTTAAAGATGGTAGCGATGTTTCTTTAGGAAATTTACATCAAGAAGCTCAGCTATCAAAAGTATGTTTTTCCTCACAAGAACATCTCATTCATCATAGTTATAGCCTTTCCTATTTGCCACTAGCATGGTGAACCTCTTCATAAGCAACTCACAATTAGTGATGTGAATGTCAATCTAAATAGACTTCTTCTTAACAAAAACCATGTTGAAAAAATCATTTTTATCATTGTTGAACAATGATGAAAATATTGAGAGAGGAATTGAAGTTTGCGTCTATGATGTTCATCAAAATACTTATAGTTTGACATTCAAGAAATGGTCAAATAAATACTATGTGTTGAATGGTGGGTGGAAACATTTCTTCCAAGTCCATAAACTACAAGAGAATGATACCATTACAATATGGATATTTCGTCATTCATGTCATAGCAAATTATGTTTTGCTCTTTATTATAAGAAGATTGGAATATGACAAGATACACTATCATGATTGGTTTAGATGATTTGTGACTTGGAATAAATTAGTCCTTACTTGATTTTCTAGAAGGACTTTTACAAACATAACACAATGTTGGTTGATATTCGAATTTGCTTCTTTTAGTTTTAAATCATAATTTTGTTTTAATAGTACATTTATTCAAATTATTTGTATCATGGATTCTATTTTTACTTGCACAAGAGAAGTTTGAATTTTTTTTATCTCACTTTCTTATTTTAAATGAGTCCAAATTTAATATTTATATTAGTTTCAATTTTATATATTTCCATATATATATATATATTATAAAATATAAAATAGAATATTGAGTAATATTTTGTTGATAATCTTCTTAAGTTGATAATCAATCATAATCATCTTAAAGAGTAAAGAGTCAATATTATCAAACAAACATATACTTTAGTAGTCATTCTTCAACATGATAAATCTTACTTTCTCATTATTATTGCAGTAAGTATTTTCTTTTCTTTTTCAATTTATTTAATTAATTTTTACATGTGTATGTGGACACCATGTTAATTGTTTCATCTTCTTCCAATCACAATGTTATTTCATATTGCAAATCACAGGGCTATATCCTTCAAATAAAATTAATCTTTTATATTATATTTTTGTTTCTGATATGGTAATTACATGGTCATGAGTTTGATTATCAGAAGTAAATGTTTCAACTTCAAATCTATTGAAATAGTATCATTAGGATCAATGATTATATTTGAGATATTGTCCATGATTTTGTTTGTAATAAACGTATCAGAGGATTAAAATAGACATGTATTTAATTTACTTTTAATCTCAACTTGTGAGTGATATGAAATTAATAAGGAGAACACTCCATATGTGTACATAAAATAAATTAAAAAATGAAGAAAAATATTAAATTTTAAGCTTTTCCAATCATAATTGCTAAATTAAAAGTTATTTTACTTTGAAATGATTATATTAACACTTTTTTATTTAAGAACAATGGATATCAATAGTCCAATTCAAACTAAAATTAGTATGTAACCGTTAAATTTTTAAAAAATTCACAAGAATTGATGATGGGAAAATTTTAGTCTCCCAATAATCTAAAATTGGAAAATTGTGTTCTTCCATAAAACATTCATGCAAGAAACAAGCTTTCCATAAGAAGTATTGTCATGGGTGAAAATCTAATTTTTCTTACTAAAAAAAATACCATCTTGCTCTTATTAAATTATTTTATATAATAACGGATTATTTTTTTAATAAAAAAGTAACACATTACTCTTTATTTTGTTAAAATTATTGTTATGAGTAAAAATCTACCTTTTCTAAATTAAAATAAAATCATACTGAAAAATACCATCTTGATTTTATTATTTTACACTAACGAATTTACTTTTTTAATTAAAGTAACATAGTACTTTTTAATTTCTAGAAAAACTCAAACATTTTTAGTAATAGTTTTAATCATTCGAGCAAAATTTAATCATGTTTCAATATATCATGATTCTCAGGATTCATATGAAATCTCCTTTTATAATAAATGCTCTCACATAATTCATACTATGAAAATTATGATTTCTAAAAGTAATAAAAATACAAAATTGTTCCTGATAATATTTATGTAATTCATTAAATAATAATATGATATTTTTTCAGAATCTTTATTTTTTTTACCATTTTGAATGGTGTAATAAGTAGCATGGTAGTACTAATCCATTGAGAAAGATGGTGTCTTATTAATGCTATTTTTTTAATAAAATAAATGAGAAACGGATTTCTGAATCTCTCAAAGAAAGAGAATGGTTAAAAATATCTTATCAACTAAAAATATAATTAAATGATAATATTTAAGATAGTATAACTTTTTTTTTAATTTGTTAAGTTAATTTTATAAGACTGGTTAAATTTTAATTTTAGTCTCTCAGATGATATTACAGTTGTTTTTAGTTTATTTTAATTAAGTTTCTTGGATTTATCACTCACCATCAAATTACTTTATAGTTTTATTGCAACATCTCCAATTACTTAAATTAATAATTATATCATACAAATTAATACACAAGTATATATATATATATATATATATATATATATATATATAATTTATATACCCACAGTATTGTATTACAAAATATTATTTTTTATATAAATAATTTCAAATATATACATGTACTAATTTCTCCATTGTTTTTATACTATCACCTCAACTTCTTATTAGTGGGATTTCGGACACTTTTCTTAAATGGCGTATCCGTGTCGGACACACGTATCAATGTCAACACTCGTACGACACTTATCGGTGAAGTGTTCAATTTAAAAATATTTGTTAGATTCAAAAAATACTTGCTACCAAATTTAGAAACTAAATAATTAGTAGTTAAAACCTTGGTTGTTAATTAGATACCAATTTAAAAACTATTTAACAATAATAGAAACTAATTTAAAAACCAATTTTTGTTTAGTTTCTAAAATAGTCTCTAATTTAGTTACTATTGCAACTAATTATTTTGGTCTTTAAAGATTGATTTCTATTTCATGATTTTCTTGTAGTGTTAATTGCACCTAAAGCCAATGCCTTCTTTTGATCATTTCAACTTTTGCCCTTCTTTCCCAAAATTTGTTAAGATAGATTTTAGTAAAAAATGGTAAGATTGCATTTGGCCTAAAATGGTAAATATGATGTGATTTGGTGCTAATTACCTCAAACTTTGCATAATCTAAATTGGCTTTACATAGTTTCAATTTTACATAGTTTGACTCAATGTAGGGTAGGATCATATAATGAAATTCGATTATATTGTAAGTGATGCATTAACACTTTTATTAAGTTCAAAATAATTACAAAGTTATTGCTACAATTAAAAAAGCATGAAACTTAACTCAATATCTTGTTCAGATTACCACTTACAATTGCTAGCATACACAATAGTCATTATCATTCATCCAATCATTAAGTTGACTTTTTGTGCAATGTTACTTTGAAATATATGAAAGTTTGAGTTTGTGAGACTACTCTTGTTACTTTGTCTTTCTTATAATGTTCTTGTTTCATTTTGCCCTTTACTTTGATCTCTTTCATGTCTTGTTCATCTTGTGGGTGTTACATAACTGTTGCTAATTCTTGATTCCAAGTTTGTTTTCTAATTTCATTGGAAGTATAATTTTCAGGTGGGTGTTACATGTCTGTATCTAATTCGTTTTAGTTAGGTTCATTAATTAATTTAGGTAATTTTTTTTTTTATCAATGTAAGATATTGTTATGATTTTACTTCTTGTTATCTTGATAATGTTGTTCATTTATTATGATTACCTCTTGCATTTATTTTCTTATTTTGAGTCATATAACATGTGTTTTATTTTCTTTAATCATTATTTTTATATTTAATAGTAGTGATTTTTTTTATTAAAAATTAAGTTTAAATTTATTTTTGATTAGATTTGATTGATGCACTTCAGAAACTAAATTTAAATGTTCAAATTTAATCTTGTTAATATTGTGTTTTTGAAAAAAAAAACAAGAAGAAGAAATTGAATTGTAAATGGTTGATAATCATATTGAAAAAGTTAGTCAATTTTAGTTTATAGAGAAATTGATATTATTTTCTTCATATTTTTCTATTTAGAATTATTTACCAAAAACATTATATGGTTTCATTTATGAGTATACTACATGAACATAACCTAAACATTATAAACAACTCATTGACCCTTAATATTTTCCTCTCTTCTTATGACACTGTATACTTATTATTTTGATCAATTCTTTCTTTGTTTCGTTCTCTTATTCTCTGTAAACTGATATAAGACCCTTTTTAGTATGTGAGATGAATGATAAAAGACACTTTTTAAGTATATGAGATAAATGACTATACTAAATAACATTTTATAAAGGATTGTGATATTTCTTAAATACATTTATAGCACACCATATTGTGCAACATTGCTGATGTAGTGAATAATAACAGTAATGATAGGTAAAATATTTCACATAGACATGGTATTGAAGTATATAAGGACAAATTGAGCTTTTCTTCGTAATGGCAGATGTAATTGATTCATCATTTTTGTTTCATTTGACTGAACTTTTAAACAAAAAGTATTATCGAACATCTGCATCTAATCAATGGTGAAGCACAAGATATTTAATTAACAATCACCTCTCAAGATTTCAAGTAACAATTGGAAGAACAAGCATACTATATAAAAGAGGCACTGCCTTTTGTAAATAGCTAACCATGGAAGGCAAGGATGCTAGTGTCATAAATATGAGTCACACGTATACGAATGACATTCTAGTTGCATTATCTACATGCCTCTTTTTGGTTCTAATAATGCAGAAAGTAATTATGTTGTTTAGACCTACACATTTCTATAGTTCTTCTAACCAATCTTCATGAGATATATAAAGGAAAAGTTTAGTTTATAGAAAAGAAACACTCCAATATATATATCGCATGAAGATGGATTGTAATCATAAGTGTGATGTGATCATTTCTCCTAACTACCAGCTTTCATGAGCCATGCAGACTCAAACAGTTCGAAAAGGGCATCCTTCACACTTTCTCCAACTTGATATTTCCCATCATTCTTCTCTCTTCCTTCTTTGCACTCACAATCATCACCTCCATTCACCTTCTCAGCCTCACACCCTTTTTCCATTTTCTCCTCTGGGTTCTCTTTTTTTCCTCTCTCCAACACATCCTTGTATGACCCTTTTTCGTGACTCCGCAATGCAGTGTCATGAGCCCCTTTATATTCACACTCTGATATTATAGGAGGAAATATTTCCAAATTCTCAATATCATTCAAGGAATCCATGTACCCTTCATTGTAACTCCTATCACCTATTGTTTTCTCGTTCGACCTTGAATTTTTATGTCCCCAATGGTTCAACGTTGAGACCAAACTGTTCAACCTTGAGATCACAGGGGTCAGTGCCCAATTCAGAAACGGGACCTCATGGATTATTGTGGGAAACTTGTTCATTGCTCCTTCAAATTTCTCAGGAAGGGACACCATCATTACCACAACTTCATCAACTTTGTCGAACACCCGTGTTGAAGGGGGAAACAGTTTCTCTGTAACTTTTTCAATTGCTAGAATGGCATCATCGATGAAGGAGAGAATTGTTAGCCATTGGATTTGCATGGCGTAGATAAGGGGCATGGCGAATTTGGCTAACTTCGTTACCCTTTTCAACGTTGAACCTAAATGTCCATTGATATGTTGGGTTTTTCCCATGACAATGTCAACAATGGCTAAGAAGGAAACTCCACAAGTGTGTAATGGACGATGCCTTGAACTATTCATTCTTGCTGTTTCCTTAGCTTTAGGCTTCATGAAAAAGACAACATAAAAAATAATACATTATAGAGTCATCATATCATGCGTAGAATTCGAAGTTTAAATTTCATTACATATCCATGTAGCAGATTTCAATGCAATCAGACATATACATTATGAATAGAATTGTGAACAAGAATGAGGATTTTGGCATGTTAAAGAACAATTAATGACAAACTAATAATGATATTGATGATGCAGATAATTTAACCTCATTGATTTGGCGATAAAAAGAAAAGTAATTTACACAAATGAAAGAAAATGATGAAAGAAACTTGGAAACTCACATGGCAAAGGAAATTGAGGGGTGGCATATCCATGTTAACAAAGATGATAGAATTAAGAGTCAAGGAATCAGCAGGTAAGTTTGTCCTTGAGAGAATTTATAGATCTAATGGTTGGTCTACATCCAAAAAAAATGAACTTCTCATATCACAGAAAATATCTCGGGGCAGCCAATTAGAGAAAAAAAAACACCGTTACATATTAAACAGCGATTGTTTTGTATTTTTTTATCCATAACCATTTTAGTTAAATTTAAAAGTCCACGTATTAAATAATCTATCCCTATGTATAAAGGGATTTCACTCTTTAACTGCTCTTAATTTTTTTCTTATTTTATCTTTATATCAATATTTAAGTTTATTACTGCATTATGAACATTGTGTCATTTCTTATTTTTTCTAAAACATTTGATATGCACGATTTTAAATTTAAAGAGAGGTGGAGAGATGGTTTTGAATTGAATGAGATGATTCAAAATCAGTGCATAGAGAGAGGGAATATCAAATTCTAAGAGAGAGAAAGAAGATATGAAGGGAGCGTTGTTCAAACCTCATTCTTCTCCCTTACTTCTTCAATGGTTTAGAAAAATTACTTACGTCATCTAAGAACCTCTCTCTGCAACGTCATTAAACCTCTAACTTTCTCAATTCATGTTCGATCGAAGAAATGAACCCTTTTTCCCAAAAGTGTAATTGTGTGTAATGATGTAGGAAAGAAGAAAAATAAGAGAAAGTTTCATGCTTTCAATAAAAAGAATTTTTTCATTTTTCTTAGGTGTGCACTTTCTCTTCTTCACTTTACTCAATTTCTTTGTTACACTTTTTATGATTATATATTATTTATCATTATATTTATTCGTCTCTCATTTCTCCTCTCTTTTCTCTGCAAATTTGTTTTTTTCTTTGCAAATTTGTTCTTTTGTATCTTCATGCACTTTTTCCCCTCTCTTCTCCATTCTCCCTAGGTGTGTGTTTTTTCATGTCAATATTATCCGAGTATACATATGAATATTTTGTGTAATTTTTTGTTTTTGATCTATTCTCTTTCATTCTCTTTGAACTTTTACTGATTTTTATTTTTTTTCATAGAGAGAGTGTGAGAGAGAAAATCTAGATCCAGAGAGAAAACAATGAAGATCACACAACGTTGTTGGTACTTAGATGCACAAGTGAAGGTTATGATCTCATGATTCTTGCAAATGCTTCCGACAATGAAGATCACTTCGGCTACTTCCAACACCACATCGTCAAGGAGTTCATCATCTTTGTCTATCGTACCATCGCCAAACTTACCCCTCAAGGCCAACGTTAGTTAATCTGTACAACACGAAGGTTCTTTTCCCTTAAATTTCGTTTCTTAGGGTTTCTTTCTTTTACCCTCTTTGCTCCCTTTAATAATAATAGAAATCCTAATTTTTTGTATAGAGTATAATTGTGTTCTTTGATCTGCGGTGATTTATTTTATTTCTTGGAGGGTTCAATTTTTATTTTTTGCCAAATTGTGAATGATTGAAAACGTGTTTTTTCTTTTCTTTTTCAGAGTATAAGGTGTACACCTACAATAGAAATGGTCTTTACGCATTGGGATTTATGGATGAGACATAATTATGTTGAAGATCTTTTAATTGTGTGTGTTCTATTTATTTAATTTGTGGAGATTCTCCACTGTGAAAATGCATGTGATGAGTCATGGAGAACCGTATTTTTTCATTTTGTAATTAATAGAGTAGTTATATTTTTTTTAGATTTAAATAAAGTAATTATAAAAAATAATTTATGGAGTAGTTACATAACAGTTTTTTTGGATTTAAATAAAATAATTAAAAAAAGTTAATAAGTAGTTATCAAACAGTTTTTTTAAATTTAAATAGAATAATTACATAATTACATAGCGGTTGATATAGGAGTTTTTTGAATTGATTGTTTTTCTAATTGTATTATTGGTCCTATATTGTCCGAATTTTGAATAACTGGAGGAGATGCCAAGAAAGCTTTTAATTGAAGAAATATTTGTTCGCATTCTTCCGTCCATTCGAATTTAGCTTTGCATAACTAATTTTTGCACAAATCTGGAGAGGGTCGTGAGTCGACCTATTAGCTTCTAAATTTCCTTCAAATTTTCGGGGCTACGCATTTTAGTGATGGCCTACACTTTTCTAGATTTGCTTCTCTGCCATGATGAGTAAACATAAAACCCATTAACTTTCCTCTCTCTACCCCAAACGCAAACTTGTCAGGGTTGAGCTGCATGACATGGTCTCAAAGGGCTTGAAAAACTTCCTTGACCTTGACGTTTCAACCGAGCATTCCTTAGAAGATATAATCCATTAACCTATGATAAGTGGCACTAGCATTCTTGAGGTTGAACAACATGACTTCATAATAGAAGTTGTCACAGTCAGTCATGAACGCTGTTTTTTCCTTGTCTCTTGGGCACATCTAGATTTGATTGTATCCTGAGTATGCATCCAAAAAAACTAAATAGATTGTGATCAGCCGCCCATCTACTAGGAGGTCGATGCTTGGTAAAGGGTAAGAATCTTTTGGATAGGCTTTGTTGAGGTCGGTGTAGTCAATACACATTCTTTATTTGTCGTTTGATTTTTTAACCATAACTACATTGGCTAACCATGTTGTATAGTGTGCTTTCTTGATAAAACCGACTTTGACTAACTTGTCAACTTCTTGGCATGCGACATCACATTTTTCCTCGCCCATTTTTCGTTTCTTTTGGACAAACAATTTTGCTTCCTTATATATTGAAAGACGATGTGTAATGATGTTTGTACTCACTCTGGGCGTATCTAAAGTTGTCCAAGCAAACAAATCAGCATTATCAATCAATGTTTGACTCACCAATTTATTGTCGTCCGTCTTTAAAGAAGTCCCTATGTGTGTTGCATGTTCTTCATCACGAACGGGTAATGGGTGAAGGTCTTCGCCTGGTTCAATGCGAGTTTCGTTCAATCGAGGCTCGAGGTCGACCAAAGCAACCATAAGCTTTCTTCTTGGGGAAATTATCTCTCGGGACCGATCTCTAGTCAACCCTCTAGATCCTGATGAAATTCCTTTCCTTTCGGTTGACTGTCTGCGTGGTGACGCCTTGTAAAGTTGATTGATTGGTTTGACTTTGAAGCTTGCGACATAGCATTCATGAGCTATCTTTTGATCCACATGAACGGTAACTATATCTCCTACTGTCAAGGGAAGATTCATGGCAAGGAGTGATGTGGACATTATTGCTTTAAAGCGATTAAAGGACTACCGATCGAACAATATATTATAGGAGGTATTCGCATTCACCACCTTTTCCGAATGTGGTGTACAAGTCGATGTAACCCGTGTGTCCACTTGCTCTCCTGAAAAACCTACAATATGGTTGTCATAAGGCTGGATTTCTGACTTTGGAATCCTCAGTACAAAATGTCAATTGAGCTGCCTTGATCTACCAAAACCTTGGTGATGGCAAATTTATCGATTTCTATAGTGATGACCGTGGGGTCGTCCTGGACTAGATCAATAACTGTAAAATCGTCATCTATAAAAAGAATTAGGGGGATTCTCGGTCGATGTTTGGTAGTTGTTGAGTGGACCGATTGAATAGCCCGAAGGGGCTTCTTACGAGCAGAACTGGAACAATAATTGATTTAACTACCAACTTTAAAATCTAAATAATTGATAGTTAAAACTTTGCTACCATTTAATTTAAAAACTATTTATCAATAATAAAAACTAATTTAGATACCCAATAATTTTTTTAGTCTTTAAAATAGTTAATATAACAACTATAATATTTTTTTTAGTCTTTAAAATAATATATAATATAGTTAATATAATAACTAATTATTTTTTTCTTTAAAATTAGTTTTATTTAATAATTTTTTTTAGTATTAGTAAATCAGTAAAACTCCCAATAAAATTTATGATCACATATATTATTTTATGTTAATAATAAATGAAGTAAAAATACATTATATTATATATATATATATATATATATATAATTTGTTATTTTCTTAGTAAATTTCTCAACCAAAATTTTGTAAACAAACTCATTTTAATAGCTGTAACGTCACTATAGGATCTTGTCTTTGAGTGACATCTATGACAGGTTGTAGCAAAATCTATAATTTGAACATAACATGAATAAAGATGCTGAAGAATGAAGATGATGCAACAAGAGAAGAGTGTATGAGTCAAAGCAATAAAGGTTGGCTATGGTGAAATCTTGGAAGCCCAACTTTGTGGCCTAAGGCTTTGATATCTTCTTGCACTTGTGATCTGAACTCATTGTAAGTAAAGGGTTTGTACTTCGAGCTTTCAATCACAACTTCTTCACCAGGGAACACAAAGTAGCACAGTGAAATCCTCTCTTTATGCTTGTTTATGCTCACTCTGTGCATCACACTCTTGTATCTGTCGTTGCTAATTGCCTAAACCAAACCAAAACACAACCAAAATACATAGTATATTTCAGTGTACTTCTTTTATGGACCTATGTTAGTAGTTAATAACTATAGAAGCATAAGAGTAAAAACAGAATATGCACCTGCATCATGTCTCCAAGGTTGACAATTAAAGTGTTGGGAATGGGTTTTACATTGAGCCATTTATGATGTTTGAGCAGCTGAAGTCCACCAACTTCATCACCTTGGTTCAGTATGGACATGACTGAGCTATCTGTATGAGCCTCCATGCCCAAACCAACATTTGTATCAGGGCAATTCGGGTACCGATACACACGCACCATTCCACTCTTTTCTGCTATGTATTCCTTTGACCTTTTTATATTCAACTCAAGGTTCTTCGCCATAGCTTCAAATAATCTTATGCCAATTCTCGACAAATGTTTTTCATACTCCATTAGCAGAACTCTTGCAAACACAAACACATAACATACACATGCATCTTCTTGGTTAACTCACCACATCTTATAAAAAAACATAATTCACCTACAAAACTATGCATATAAGATTTCAATCATGTCCTTAATAGATCCATGTAGTATCACGCACATACACAAGAAATGATAAGTTTTTCGAAATGTAAGACCAAATAATTTATTTATTTATTTAATTATGTTAACTCCGTAAATTTATAGAATAGTTATCTAGTAAAAAGTACTAAATTAAACATATAAGAATGTTCAATTTTATATTGATATATGTAAATTGATATCATATGTATATATTACATCGAATATAATTAAATAGTTATATGATATAAATTATAATAATACTATAGTGCAAAAATTTAACTAAATTTGTTATTCTAAAATGTTATTACTAGTGCAGGATTTGTGATTGGATGTACCCATTTAAACTTGTACTTGCATAAACACATTTAAAAAAAATCGTGATATATTTGAAGTCAAGATGATAGAATCCTTACAACTCAATCTGTCCCTAATTTTAATTTAGTTAATAACAATTTTATGACATTTCTAAATAAATATTATATATATAACAAGATTCGACCTTATCCTATCCTTTTGATATAGCTAATAAAAAAGAAGTGAATCACCAAATCAATTGATCTCTCTCCTCTGATTGTTTGCCTCTCATAATTTATTACCTGTGGACCAATTAAATCACCAACTTCTCTCTACACATGCCATCACTCCCATATTTTTGACTAAGCACGATAAACAATTATTTCAGAAGAAACTTTAGGTGCAAAAATATTAAATATCTTTTGGGTTGTTTTTAAGTAAAATTAAAATTTTACTATATGGTAATATGTTCGTTTTCAACGTATAATTTTATTTTCATAAATTACTGAAAAAAAACTTCACAATTCTAATTAAAAAAACACGTAAGAAAGTAGGTTCAATTGCAAATACAAGAACACATGTGGTCTTCAATTTGTTCATATTTTTCCTAACTTTGATGGTCTTGAACATCTAATTAAGGAAATTATACGTTAAACATGAGCATCAAATCTGATAATCGTCCTCCACGAAATTCCACAGTCCAAGTGGTAGAAGCACCCGTTCATGCAGTCCATCAAGTGTCATAATCTCGAAAAGGTGACGGGCACCCCACAACCAAAATCATGATCCCTATGTGTTTTCAAATACTGAATTATATTTTAATAATATCTCCGTATTATAACAGTACATTTAGAATGTTTAATATAAAATCTTTTATAACTTCAATGAATAAGATTGTGTCTGCTTTGTGATTAAACAAAGTATATATATATATATATATACCTTCTTTTAATTTAATAATAATTATGAAGATAAAAGAGAAGATTATATGTAAAAGATTTAAAAAAATGAAATTTTTGAAGGCACATGCATACATATACACAACACAGCACAGAGCACAAGACAGAAAGACCAAAAGATAGACCCGAGGGCCTGCCAGAAAGAAACAAAAACCAATAAACTAAAAGGCGTAGAGAAAGATCGAAGAAGACAAATGATAATAATGCAAGTTGTTGGCGATATTGTTCTAACCTTACGGACTCGAGTGTGGGAAGTTGAGGGTTGAAGTGGGAGAGTTGACTCAACGGCACATCAAACCCTTCAACCCAATTCATGTTTTGGGGGCTTTTTGTTAGGGCTGTCCCTGATGGTGTTAGGGCAGGGGTGCCCCAAAAGTATGTCACAGGGCTCCCACTGCATGCACCTTCTTTTGCCTCAAAGGACAGACCGAACAGTTCCTTCGCTACCTCTTGCAGCTCCTTCAAAAGGGTCAACGGAACACCATGGTTGACCAGACGGAACAAACCCCAGTTCTTGCAAGCTTCTTCCAACTTCTCATGCTGTAAGCACTCGAGATCTATGATGGGCACAGGATCCGGCTCCTGAAACTCTTCATTCGGATCGAGGTTAGGCGGTGGTGGTGGATGTTGCTGCTGGTCTAGGTGGCGGAGAACGGGAGGGTAGGACTCCATGTTGTTCATGCTGTTGTTGTTCTTGTTCTTGGAGAGCTTGGATATATACAAATCTACCATATGTGGTGTGGTGTTCTTTAATAGTAAGGTTGAGAAATGAAAATAGGTTGTGAATGCATGCTGTGATTCAAACGTGGATGGATGAGATTGGTGATTACATATATAGAACTCGCAAAACGGTTCGGTTCAGCTTCTTACAATTGTTCAAATGAAAAAATATATATGAATAAAATAATGTTACTTTAAGTTTTAAAAAATTATAATTACTGTTTAATAATAGAACAAACGGACCAAAAATTATTCAATAGGTCAAAAAATTTACGATCTAAAGCTTAATTACTTTTGGGACTGTTCGAGTCAATCTATCCAACTAGACTCCTTTTTTCTCACCTTTATGTATGCACTCAAATCATGCAATATGATAGAGGGCCATGATACAGAAATGATAGTATAGTGCTTAGTTGTTTAACCTACACTTTTTTGTATTTTATATTTTATTTGTTGAAAAAAGTGGTACAGTGCCAATGAAATATTGAGGTTTCGAACATAAAATTCCTTTCACTATACCTTTAGATATAACCTTTATACATGTAGCACCAGCTCCCTCTTGTAAATTGCTCTGTAGGAGGAGGTTTTTCTGCTTTTTACTGGGTTTTTTTCTGGCTTTTTTTGGAATTATGTGTGCTGATGCAGCAGGTGTAATGTCATTGGCACTGCCGTAGAAATTGTGTTTATTGGTGAAACTGTTATATTTAATGTTCACTAGTATAGGTCTAGACTAGCATAGGTTATCTAGTTATGGAAGACTAGACAATCCAATTATTTAATCTGTATAAAAAATATATAGGTGAAAAGTTGTGCAGAGGATGATTGAATTAAGATGAAGAAAACAAAAGTGATACCTGGAAAATAGAAATGATGAAGAGTGTTTTGTTTGGAGTAGAAAAACTTATGTGATTCTAGAGGATTCTGCAAGGATTGGTTAGGGGACCAAAACTACGTGCAAATTGACTAGTGTCCATGAGACCCCTTGTGCAAAGGTCCAAACAAAAGGGGAGTTGTCCAGTGTTGGGACCACTTACGCAGCATGGATTGGTCCCCCTGCACTCCCTACCGTATTCCAAAGGGATGGTAAACAGATGACCAAATCAGATGCTATATCATGTGTATATGTATCACCACCGACCCATGTGTTTGGATTTCACTCCAACATCCACCTTCTTAGTTAAGATGCATATCACTTTTTCAAATCATTTTCAGTAATTTTGTATGAAAGAAAGTGGAAAGAGTTTTTGTGTTTATTTCACCAATCCATTTGTTGACAAGTAACATGTCACTAGTTCTAAGATGAAGTGAGATAAGATTTCTGAAGTAATGTTTTATATTTGGATCTATTTTGAATGAACTGTCAGCTGCTGCTATGTGCACTTCATCAAAATTAACTTCTATAGTGGGACCATTTATACGTAACATGTAGATTGGTCTCCTGACCCTTCTTCTCTTCCAAGGAGTTCAAAATTCGAAAGGGATGGTGAAGAAATAAACAAATCAGATGCTATATATCATATCAATGCCGCCCCATGTCATGTGTTTAGACAATGCATGCACCTTCTTAGTTAAGACCTACATCGTTATTTTCAAGAAAAAGTTACTGTCAAATTACCTCTTCAAAAAGTGGGGTGAGTTCACATTTGAGGACCCCCAAAAATGCCCCAAAAATACATGCCAGTGTACTGCATGGCATTAATGTTGTTTGTCTGTTTAATTTAATTCAGTGCTTTTTCTGTTTTTGACTTTTATCTCTGTAAAAAGTACACATGCTTTTTCATTTTTATGCCAGAAACAATGTTAAAAGTTGATGAAACTAACCTCGGGGAATCTTGCAGCTTTCTTAGGGCTTTGGTCCCAATCCAATGAGATCAAAGACTCAACTGTGATGTTTCATGCACTTTTGGGTCTGATGCATACTTATGCATAACAATATAGAGTGGCTATTATTAATAGATTTATGATAGTTTTTAATATTGTTCTGAAATATGATTTTTGCCTTAATTCTTTTGTTTAGATTTTATATCTAAAATTAATGCTAGACTTTTTTTTTCTAAACGATGGTCTTTGGTCTTTGACTCCTGAGTGGTTACACTGTTGGTGCACTTTTGGTCTGATCCATTCTGGTATATATGGGGTCTCTTTGGTGTTCCATTGATTCATTGTTCCTGTGGAACCTAGACCTGGCTATGTTTTATTGCTTCTACTATTGGTTTTGGGTAAGGGGACAATGAAAAGGTGTTTATACAGTTACCATTGAAAATGACAAAAGATACCAAACAACGCCTGGATCAATGAATAAGAGTTATTTTATTGTTTGGTCATTAGTTTTAAGTTCAAGTTTTATATAAGCACTTGTATTAAATATTAAGTTAAAGAACTTAATCATTAAAATAGTTTTATATTTGAATAATATTGTCTTCCTTAAATAACATATAATCTATAAATAAAAAATAAAAAGCCGATTGCATTAATGCACATTTGTTCAAGCTGCATGTAAGATATATGATGCTGGACTTAGGAAGTTGAGAATTGAAAAAATTAAGAAATTGTGAATTGGTGAAAGGCTTAATTAAGCATACATAAATTTTCATATTTTTAATGGACTCTCTATTTAATGTGTGGATTCAATATTTAAAAAATTTATAACTTTTAAGTAAGGTTAGATTATTTTATTTATCGATGGATTAAGTGAGTAATGATGATTATCTTTTTTCATCATCTTGCTTGTTTCAAGATCTTATTAAATATGATGTTTTGTTATTAATATTTAATATTTTGTTTAATTTAAAAATAAATATTATTTTATATTAACTATAAAATCTCATATTTTTTAATATTTAAAAATAAAAAAGTAAAAATAATTAAAACATGAAAACAATCATATCAGTTAACGAAAAAAATTAAATAATAAATATTTAATTAAAAAAATTAAATATTCAATAGAAAAAAACATTTAATAAAAAATAAATTAGAAATACTTAAATTTAGGAGAATTTATGAAAGCTTTGAAATTTAATTAAGCATTTTAGAAATTAGTTTTTGTATATTTATTGGTAATAAGTGGCTGTAAACGCTTATCATTATTACCAATGATGAGATGAATGACGATCTATCTATTTCAACTTTTGGGGAGATGACTTTTTTTCAAGTGGAAAGAAAGGAATCAAGCGAACAAATCTCTTTGGGAAGAATAATTTTTTTTTTCAGATCTTTGTACTTAAGGTTATTCTTGATTTACAAAAGAATAAATTAAATGTATGAGTATAATGTTCACAATCTAAAATAAAAATGTATATTATAATTCAATGACAAATCATAGGTTTTTATGATATTGATAGGAAATTAGAATTTCTAATACATTATATATATAAAAAATTAATTAAATTTTAACTATTTTTTGGATATTTTTAATGGAATTTTTATTAAAAAAATTATAAGTACTTGAAATGTTTATATTTTTTAATTAAATTTCTAATATTTAATTTTGTTGTTAAATAAGGTGATGTGGTTATTACTTTTTCATCACCATCTATTGAGTTTTAATTCTCAATTGGGATTGATGTGATCATTTGATTTGCAATCTTAAATATAATATCAGGAACTTTGATAATAAAAAATAAAATTTTGAAAGTCTAATTATTTTTTTTTCAAAATGTTATTGTATGTCTTTGTAGATTTGATTTTTATTATTATTTAACTTATAAAACTAAACAATATCATTTTTTGAAGATAAATTACAATTCCAAAATTTCATTTTTTTATTGTGAAAATTCGTGATGTTCTCAAGTATAAAATTTTTGAAATAAAACAAAAATAATTATTTAGAAAAACCCAGTTGAAAATATTTAAATTTATAAGAATATTAAATTAATTAAGATTTTTTTTAATTTTTAATAGAGCAACATAAGCATTCACAATGAGAACTAATAGTCATATTAACCACAATAATCAAACAATAAAAATTCAATTGAAATATATAAAAAATAATTACTGAATAGAAAAAATAATTTTAATAATAAGAACTTAATTAAAAAATATCTAGAATTTATAAAAAAAGGTGAACTTTATTAAACGAAAATATTACAGATAATTTTATATTAGATATAATCATCTTTCGCGATTTGAAAAAATACATGAAAGCATTAAAGCAAGGGAAGGTTTGCCAGCTATATATGAGTGATTTTGTAGTAAGAAAGCGAAATAAAAGTGATTTTCCAGGCTTTGTTCTGCAGCCATGAGGGATGACACAAGTCACTTGTTGAATATATTCTTTCTACTTTGAGTTATTGCAGAAAACAGAATAAATTGAAAGCACCTTGAAGTTGAGACAAGATGAATTAAATGCAACCTTATTCTAATCAGACAATATAAGGATAGTTATATTCACTGTTCCATGCCCAGAAAGGATGGTACTATGATCCCTATGGATGTAAAAGGCATAACATGTGTTGGAAAGATGTACCAGAAATTTTGGAATATGTTCCACTAGGTGTGCCTTTGCCTTGGCTGTCACATTTACCCTTCACCTATCATATCATATTCATATTCATACACATTCATTTAGGTTTACCATTATCAAAAACACACCACTCAAACCACATGCCACTGCTTACTCAACTTCTACTTTTTCTGTTGTTGAAAGAGAGAAAAATAGATGGAAAAATGTGGAAATGTTTTTACTTGAGACAACAGTGACTTTGAATTAGCAAATACTTTTACTTGAAGAGGAAAAGAAAAACAGTTCAAACAACTTGTGTAAGGAGAAGGTGAAAGAAAGGAAGTGAATCAGGGAAATGGTGAAGTTTAATAAAAAAATTGTAGCTGAAAATTATTGTGGTAAGCAGTGTAAGGTAGTGAAAGTCACATGGAAATCACGGGAAGTTCACGTTATTCAGAATGTATGATAGCATGGAATTGATTGGATTAGAAGACCAAATATGACAAACCATGTTATGCATAGTTGATAACTACTACTCAACAAATTGGAATTCATTATCAACTACTTTTCTCTCTTTCATTTAAATTCGTTTCAATAATTCTTCTAGCTGTTTAGATAATAGGTGCACATTTTGGAGTTTTAGTTTGGGTTCAGTGTTTTTATTTAATGTTTCATAAACATAGGGAAAAAGTCTGTAAAAATGAGACAAAAACTGAAATTCCAAACCAGTCCCATTGTTCATGGATTATATTATTAGATTGATTTTAAGTATCATGGGTCACGAATTTTGTTAAAACATATCGTTTCTATATGAATGTGGGGTCAAATTTTACGTAAATGTGTGTATGGTGAGTTTGGGAGAAATAATTATGCGTATATCTTGTATTCTATAACCTTTTGATAAATTTCGTTCTGATGTTAAAAGATATAGATTGATTTTGAAAAAAAAAAACTTACGTTACCTTTTTACTTTAGTTCTCTTATGCTTTATTTGCTTTATTTGAATTAAAGAGTGAAATTGAGAGAATGAATTTGAGATGATTTGAAGGAAAATTCTGAAAAAAATTATATAAGTGTTTGATTAAGATAAATAGAGTGAAAAATGTAGAAAAAGTTTATGAAAATTTTTCAATGATGAGTGTGATTGAAATTGTATTTTTTTAATTGATAAAATGGTAAGTTTACATATTTGTCCTTATATTTAAAAATTGTTGAAAAAATAATTTAATTGATTATTTGTGAAATTATAATTGTTTTGAATTAAAATATTTTTCTGGTATTGTATTAGAGTTAACTTCGGAAAAAAATATAAATGATGTAAAATTTTCCATGCTTACGATTTTCAGAAACTTAATTTAGACAAAAGTTGTAATTGTGATTTTTTTTTTAATTATAGTTGTATACAAATAAAAGATTATTTTTGTTACTGTGTTGGGACGTATTATTTTCGATATTATGTTGAAGCTATAATTTGATATAGCAAAAAATATTAATAAAATAAATATTAATGTAGTATATTATAATTTAAAGCAAAATTCATGGATAAAGTTCGAGCATAACAAATATTATAAATGTGCATAGAATTCATGTTATAATTAAGATTTCAAATCTGAAAAGAAAAACACATGTGCATAATAAAAGACAACCAAATTTTTACATAGTTTAGGGGTTTTTAGTCATTATCTTCACAAGCTTTCTCATTCGTCGCTCGAGAGGCAGGCCAAAGAGTTGCTTCACCGCTTGTTAATATATTTAATTTTCTATTTTAAATTATTGGGCTTTGTTTGTTTGACCCAACTTTCCTTTTTCTGTTTCAGCTAGGTCTTAATCTTTTTCTTATATATACACCATGTATTTTACTC
>Ga0123342_1003875_pt1 | contig 23518 bp, 11 predicted proteins | sample Turbeawhitnodule_FD_89960 | JGI IMG/M metagenome (GOLD analysis project Ga0123342, IMG submission 89960) | Root nodule microbial communities of legume samples collected from Mexico - Turtle bean Mexico white nodule | ecosystem: Host-associated > Plants > Roots > Nodule | place: Mexico: Nepantla... | reverse complement strand
TCCATATAGCACGTGCGCTTGACGCACGGCTCTTTCAAAGCACTGCTTCAATAACTCCTCGGCCTCGTCGTAATTCTCGTCGAGTTCAGCTTCGACTTTGGCCTTGGCAGTCTGAAGGGCAAGCACCTCAGCGGCTGACTCCGCGAGCTTCTCGTTGGCCCACTTCTTCAACTGGGCAACCTCAATAGCCACCCTCCTCTTCTCGGCCTCGAGCTGTCGCCTCGCCTCGACGGCTTCATTTTGAGCCAACTCCCTCTCGACCGACTCCTTGGCAATCTTGGTTGATAAGTCAGCATTGGCGGTCAAAGATTGCTCCAAGGACTGGGTGGCCTCCGAGAGCTGATGCTCCAATTGCGACACGATCTCCACGTGTCGGTCTTGCCCCTGGAGACCGTGCTGGAAGAGTACGACCGAGCGACACACGAGCTCAAGGCCGCTCCTCAAGAGCTCTGTCGGAGCGACATCCCGAGACTCATCGGGGAGCGCCACACGAACCCTTCGTGTGAATTGATGGCTGCGCCCCAAGAGATCGAAGGGGGTCGGCCCGGATCTCGCCACGACATCAGATGAACTCGGGCCGGAGCAGGGAGAGGGCTGCGCCACCTCGACCATTTCTTTATTTTAATCTTAATCTTTATGTAAAAATTAACATCATCATTGAAGTAAGCGTGAAACCTAATTTATAGAGATAAAGATCCTTAAATTAGTTTGGACTTGCGTTGGATTCTTCACTTGAATGAATGGAGTAGTTTTTTTTAATATAACACAGAATAGCATGTGATTGTCGCCATGATAGGACATAAACTGTTGGTAGGACCTAGGTGGGTTATTTTCCCACCACACTCACACTTACTTCTATAAATTACTTTCCTTAATTTTCATTTCTTTAGGAGAGATTATTGTTAATTGGTATACAATTCACCATAACAACCACAGAAAAGTACCCCCACTAAAATTACTTATATTCCTTAATAATGCAACTTTCAAAACTTATTATTTCTAACTTCTACATCTCAAATGTGATTCTTTCCTTCTTTTCAAGTTTTGCAACACACTAATAATATGATTAAATATATCAAACATATATAAAGTATTTTTAGTTCATATTTGAGAAGTTGTTAATTGTAAATAGAAAGAATTAGGTTAATTTTGATATCCACGAGGGAGTTTATATAAAACTGGCAAATGTGACACGATTCTTGATTGTGTGACATGTTTACCGTTACAGAAGAAGAAGGGAGACATAAACAATCAATAACCTGTGCACAATTAGAAGTTGCTTGCTGCTCCTTTCCTCTATTTTCCTTTTGCATAGAAAGCATACATTTTGTCAGAGGGAAATGAAAAAACACAGGGCAATGTTATGAAGAGAAAAGGAAAATAAATGAAAAGGAAAAGGTTCATTGGAAATCCACCTGGGCAAAGCTAATGGTAAAATATTTTTATTTCATGTCTTCACATTAAATTTTTCATGATATTATGTTTTTTAATTTTACTTTTTATTCAAAATTTATTTATTATAAAAAATAAGAGATAAATTTCTTACCTTTCAAAATATTAAAAAAAAAAGTAAATATGTATTTTTAGTTTTGAGACAAATACAATAGTATAGCTGAATTCACAGCAGTTTCCTCTCCCACCCCATTATGTACAAGAACAATATAAATTTTTTAGGGTTTGTTGGGAACAGACACCCATTATTTGAAGGTGATGATGATGTGACTTTCCAGACGGTGCATGAAAGTGTCTAAAATAAACTAGCAAGATGAGAAAGGACAAGAAGATTGTTTTATGACATAGGAAATTTACACAATCATGGGACAAAACCCACTTCTTCACTATTCTTGTCTTTTCCATGAGCAATTATGTGATTGTGTGCAACCACTTTAACAAATTATTTATGTTTATAATGTTAAAAACTGAAAGAAAGTTTTTAGTTCTTGTTTAATTCATAGTCATAATTATATATGAGATCATTTCATCAATCAACATAATTACCACCTCGGAGTCTTGAAATTTGAATTTTTATCCAATTTAGCTAACAAGTTTATAAACTAGGATTTACCTTTCACTTTTATATATATAATAGTAAAAATATGTGTTAAAGCGTGTTTATATATCCTTATTTTGAATTATATATTTAGAGAAAGTTAAATATTTATTAGTGTGATATATTAAGTTTAAAAAATCTATCTTTAAAATTATTTCTAAGTAATTAAAGGATAACGTTTTAATATTAATATTTATTCAAGAGTAAAATGGAAAGACTAAATTTATAAATTAAATGAAAACCTTCATTATTTACTATTATAGATATAAAATGTAAAATTAGTTTTTTATTTATTTTGATACATTCTTATCCTAACATTTGCACTTAACTTAACACTATATAATATAATGAGTGTTAATTTTAAGGATCTAAAAGAGCCTCTTATATAATTTTAAAAAGCAGATTAAAACCTAATTCAATTTGGTAAGCTCGTTTTTGTAAAGTTACAAAGATCTTGGTGACAAGTCTGTTTAAAAGGTCTCATTTGTGGAGAAAGGAAAACACTGCATTGTCACAGAAAGGTAATCAGAATTAATAAAGAAAAAAAAGATATCAAACATGCATAGTTAAATTTTTGAATTATAAGTCAGGTTTTGTTATTTTGGTTGGTGAAGAGCTTTGTGATTCAATTTCAACAACTCTTCGAGTATGCAATGAAATAACAATTTCAGAAGAAGCAATCATGCACATTTGTTACATGAACTTAGTTTTAAATTGGTAGTGCGCAAATGATGATTTCTAATGTCATGTTTTTCATTTGTGGAACATAAAGGTTTAGACTTCCATAATAGTATAATAATAGAAGCTCCACGAGTCGAATATTTGGTGTATGAGTCATGGTTGTTAATCATTAACTAGGGTTTCGTGGGAAGTTTCAATATGGTTGGATGTTTAAGATTTTATATTTTGGTACACTTTATTTAGTACATGCAGGGAATGTTTTTTTTATTGGCAAAGAATAAATAAAATAGAATGAGACATTTTAGGGGTGTCCCAATCCTTATATCAAGAATTTCAAATCAAGCTTCTTAATACCCAACCAGTTGGAGATCCAACAAACATTTTAACACATCAACTAAATTGACATAACAGAACAAGAACACAACAAAATAGAATTACATCAACCCTTCAAAGAAATCTCATTCTCAAAACAAGACAAAAAAATTCCAACAAATAAACAAGATCTTTGCCAGCAAGCAAAAACAATCCAAACACCCAATAACCAAAACATCAAACCGACCCTGCGAGGAAGATACAAAAGCTAAAAAACCTGCACAAAAACACATCACAACTTCCAAACCTGGACAAAATGTTAAACATGAATCACCAAACATCAATCTCTTAAATATCTCATACAACATAAAGGTTGCAAGTACCAATTCGAGTAAGAGAAATTAGCCAATTTTTCCTTTACCGTAACCCAAAACCAAGTCTTCCTTTGTACCATAGTAAAAACCTCAACTAGATCAACTCGCCCATTCTTAAAAACAACCCTATTCCTATGATTCCAAATTTCACCTATAATACCTACCCAAATCCCCCCAACATCTAACAATAGCATGTTTCAAACCTATAGGTTTAAACAACTTAAAGTGCATTTGTGCATCACAGTGTAATATCGAAGAAATCCCTAACCACTCAAGACACGGTCCCCAAAATTCTACACCCAAAAAAGAGATGACTTATCGTCTCTTCTTCCACACCACATAGGGGACAACACTCACAGACCAAAGAAATACCACGTCTCAAGAGATTGTCCTTAGTGACAATTTTATTAGATAACACCCTCCAAGTCGTCATTTGTGCCGAAGGTAAGGTATTTAGTTTCCAGAACTTTGCGAATAAGTCCTCATACACTGCAAACTCCTCCCCCAAAAGAATATTATAAACTGCCTTCACAAATAATTCTATAGATTTTATATCCCTCCAAAGCCATTTATCGGTCGTACCTTCACCCTTTCTTAATAACCTATTGTTATCCAACACTTGCAATAAAAGTTCAGCTTGATGATAAGTGCCAAATTTTAGTAATATTTTATATTAAAATATAGGCACTTAAAATATAAGCACTTATGAGTATTAATTGCTAAAATAAGTATAAAATTACCCTTAATTTATGAATTTATATCTTTTTACACATTTTATGATTTTAATTTGAATATGAACGATTTATTCCCAATTTTGGTGTTAATTTCAGGATTATAGGGGAGAGTGGAGATAATTGGAGAGAAGGAAAATATACAAAGCTAAAAAAGAGAAAGTTGGAATGCATCAACACTCACCAAAGCTACCCAAATTCGCAAAATTCTAAGATGCCACCAGTGGATCTCGCTCAAGCGAGTAGAATCTCGCTTGAGCAGATAGCGCCAGTAACGTGGGCATCTTTACGTTTTATTTGCCCAAGTGAGCCCATAGGTGCCCAAGCAAGAAGTCACATAAGCTCAAGCAAATTAGGTTAAATAGGGGGCTTGAGGTACAACCCTAGTGTGCATGATTGAGAGGAAAACACCATTGAGTGAATTGTAATCCAATTGAGAGAATAAAAGGTGTTAGAAGATGTGTGGCTAATTCTATCCTTTAAGATTGAGAGTAATATATTCAAAATCTTATGTATTGAGGTGATATTTTAATATAATATTATGTTCTTGATTGATTATTAGTATTATTGTTTTGTTTCTAATTCTTGATCTAGAATTTTAAATCTGACTGGAAAGTATTTTTATGGTTTTGACCTAAACAATAATACTTAACATATTTGAGTGCTAAGAATAAACTTGAAATATTAATTGCTATCAATGTCTGAGTTTGATTTTAAGTTGTTTTTATAAATATGCGAGGAATCATGCTAATCAAAATACATAAGAGTGAGAAAGATGAATCCTAATCCCTATTTTTCTAACTTGAAGCAACTAATTCTTTGTCTGTTTTCTAATTAATCATTGCCAACACAACCACTTTCAACACACTTTTATTGTTCTGTTTTATATTTAACAAATATTTTACTTGATTATTCAACTGTCCCTTGTGGGTTCGATATCCGTTCTTAGGGAAACATTATTACTTCTAACAACGCAATGCAATTGCCATGAAAAGTCATCACTTGACTAGATTCCCACAGAAAGAGACCCCTTCTCAATCTCAACTTCCACGACCATGTATTATTACTCCAAACCCCAACTTGTGACAGAGTGTGACCAATATCTAAGAAGATCGAAAATAGCCTAGGGATTTTTTTGCATTAAAGGAACATTGTCCACCCACTTATCCTCCCAAAACTTAATTTCTTCTCCATCCCCTATTTCCCACCACCCTCTGTCATCAAAGTCATTACCCCACTCCTCTAGATTCCAAACTTTTCTAATGTCCCACCACCACACCGACTCCTTACTATTCTGAATGTGGGACCTTAAGCCCTTCCATCCACTATACTTAGAATCTAGGATATCCTTCCATAAACTTCTCTTTTCAAACTTAGGTCGCCAAATCCATTTCCCCAGAAGAGCCAATTTAAACTTTCTTATATCAATAACCCCTAAGCCACCTTTATCTTTCAAATCACAAACCTTGTCCCAAGCCACCCAAACAATTTTTCTATTCCCTGAGCCCCAATCCCACAAAAAAATATTTTGTATCCTTTTCACTTCCTTCACCACAATAACTGACATACAAAACAAGGATATATAAAATAGCGGTAAAAATGTAAGCACAGATTTGATAAGACATAATTTGCTAGCCATAGAGAGGAATTTCCCTTTCCAAGACCCCAACCTACTTCATAATTTATTGAGCACCCCTTCCCAAAAAACATAACTCTTATGATTCCCTCCTACCATCACCCCCAAATAAATAAAGGTGCCTTCATAATATCACAATTAAGAATAGAATCATAAAACATCATCTGATTGACGTTCACACCCACTCCACCAACCTTACTCTTGGAATAGTTAACCTTAAGATCAGAGGCAAGTTCAAAACACTTTAGCATTGCTTTTAAGGTAACAACACTTTGAGTTGTGGCTTTACAAATAAATAGGGTATCATCTGCATATTGTAGCATACTCACATTTACCTGCCTTTCCCCTACCTCAATACTCTCTTATAATATCTCCTCTTTCGCCTGTCTAACCACCTATGCAAACCCTTTAGCTGTAATGAGGAAGAGAAATGGTGCTAACGATCCCCTTGCCTTAAGCCCTTCTTTGGTTTGAATTCAATAGTTGGATTTCCATTTACAAGCACAGATATCGAGGAAGATTCTAAGCAATTTTTTATCAATTCAATCCACTTTCCACAAAATCCCAATCTTCCTAGCATGTAATAAATAAACTCCTAATTACTGAGTCATAAGCCTTTTCATAATCCACCTTAAACACCACACATTTTTTCTTTTTTCTCTTTACTTCCTCAAGGGTCTCATTAGCTACTAGCACACTATCCTACAACCCCCTTCCTTCTAAGAAAGTAGACTGCCTAGGGCCAATGACTTTATCCAACACCCTTTTAAACCTTGAGGATAGAAGTTTAGATACAATTTTATACACACATCCCACCAAGGAAATCGGTCTAAAGTCATCCAAAACTTGTGAATTTACAGCCTTTGGGACAAGAGTAATAAAAGAAACACTAGTACCTTTCGGCCAACTACCAACCTCTGCAAAACTTTGTACCACACTCAAAACATCTCCTTTTATAATATCCCAACAAAATTTTATAAAGCCAAAATTAAAGTCATCCGACCCAGGACTTTTAGAACTGTCACAATTCCAAACTGCCTCCTTAACTTCAACTTTAGAAATAATTCCAACCAACATTTCATTATCCTCTCTTGTGATACCCTTAAAATGAACATTATCCAATCTAACTTGTAGTCTTTCCCTCTGCTGAACCTGTCCTAAAAAAAATCTTTCACTCTAGCTTTTACTTCAACCGGGTCATCACACCATTGATCACTGATCTTAAGACCACTAATCCCGTTTTGCATCCTCCTCCACTTAATATTGGAATGATAAATCTTTGTATTCAAATCACCATGACTTAACAAATTCAACCTTGCTTTTTGCTGCAAAATTGCTTCTTGTTTAACTCTGACTTGCCCCAAGTCAGCTAAAAGCCATCTCCTTTCTTCTCTGCCTTCCGCACTCAGGTCCCCCTCATCATCTTTTTCATCCAGAAATTGAATTCTCTTTTCTAAACCCACTCTTTTTTAATTAACATCTCCAAAGGCTGATTTTTTCCAACTCCTTATGTCGAACTTTAACCTTTTCAATTTCTCCTTCATAACATACAAACAATTTCCCCTATTTCCCCTAATAACATAGTTTTCCCACTTAGTCCTTATGAGCTCCTTAAAACAGACATCTTTTTGCCATACATCAAGACATCTAAATGGTTTTGGACCCTAGTCAATGTTTATATCTTTTAAAATTAAAGCACAATGATCCGAAACCGATCTCCCTTCTGCAAACTATTTACTTTTTGGCCACTTCTTTAACCATTCATGTGAAACTAAAATTCTATCTATTCTGCTCTTAAAAGTCCCGTTAGATTTATGCCAAGTAAAATTTTTACATGAATCTTCAATTAAATTATTAAAACTCTGTATTTCACTATTATAACTAACATTAGAGTTTTGGCCTCTTCTCTTCCCAGCAAATCTGATAGAATTAAAATCTCTAGCTACACACCACATTTATTGGATGACTCTTTCTTACCTCACTTAATTCATCCCAAATAATTCTCTTTTCCCTTAAGTAACCAACACAATATATATATTAACTATCGTTATTTCTATTGACGTTCCTATCTTCCATAGTCCTTCAATGATTGAAAATTTATTCCCGTTTATATACCTTGTCATTTCAAAGCAATTTTTCTTCCACATAGTGACTAGCCTTCCACTATTATTGAATGCCCCATTCTCAATCCAATCAATTTCATTTGACCCCCAAATTTGATAACACCCCTCCTTACTAATTTGTTCACATTTTGTTTCCTGAAGACAAATAAATCCAACTTGTTCCTTTCTAATAAGATCACTAATATACTTCTTTTTTATCCTTCCTCCCAAACCCCTACTATTCATACTAATTAGTTTCTTCATCTAAACATTTAGTCCACCCCTACTTAGAACCTCCTTCCTATTGTCCCTTTCTTCCATACACTTTAAACTATCTAAGACTCCTTCCTCATTTCCCAACCAAGAGAAACCCAGTTCCTTTCCTACATTCTAAATTCTAGTTGCTTCTAGGGTCTCATTTTTTAACCAAAATATACAATTGCAATTTTTAACAGCACTATTAGAGAATCTAACCTTACATCCATCTTGCGAGATTGCTCATTGGTTCTGTCAAGGCGTGCATATCCCACAACCCATGATTCACTATTGTATCTACTCTCCCTAACCTCCAACACCCTCTGTTTAGCACCGGGGACCGACGTGGCGAGGTGGTGAAGCTCCCAATTTACACGACGACGACGCCCAAGGAACGAGCGACCATTAGAGAAGCTGAATCGCTTCCACACCTCGAAGGGGTCTCCACCACCACTGAACCTCCAGCTTCAACAAGCGTGGATGATGTGGCAAGGCGGGAGGCCGAGGTGGGTCTCTTTAATTAACTTAATAAAACGCCTAGGCTCCCCCTCTAACTCATCATTTACCTCATTAATACATCCGGACTGCCCACCTAACTCATCAATTTCCTCATTGAAACTAAAAAAAAAATGCTTAATATGTTTGCTTGGCAAAGAATATTATAACCTTTACATTGAATTTGGATGAATTTTTCAGGGCATCACAATGTTTTTCGACTAACGAGATGTGGGACATGTTGGAAGTAACTCGTGAAGGAACTTTAAATGTTAAAAAAGCCAAAAAAACACGCTCTTATACAAAAGTATGAACTATTCAAAATGCAAAAGCAAGAGACAACTGCGGATGTGTAGAAACGTTTTACACATATTGTAAATAATCTCATTGGTCTTGGGAAGACCTTTGACAAAGAAGGGCTAAATATCAAGGTTTTGAAGTGCTTGGATAGTACATGGCAACCCAAGGTCATGACTATTTCAAAATCACGAGATCTGACTACCCTAACAACAACAAATTTGTTTGGAAAGCTGAGATAGCACGAGATTGAAATGAACAAATTGAATGAGTAGGAAAGTGGAGACAAGAAGGCCAAATGAATAGCTCTAAAATTTTATATTTAGAAAAGTGAGGAAGACTCCCGTGAATGCAATGACATAGAGACACTGAATTTCATAACTAGAAAGTTTGGTAAAATCCCAAAAAAGAAAGGCAAGGATAAGGTGTCGTCAACAAAAGGTATAACTTAAGAAAATATATTGATTATTGTTCCTCTAATTTCACCTATTTTGGTTGTGGTAAACAAGGACATGTTTGAATCAAAGAAAAAGGGTATGACAGGAAACACGAAAAAGGAGGAAAAAACATAAGAGCATATGGACAACTTACTTAGAGTCTCTCGAATATTTCTCATTACTCGTATAGACTCTCCCTGTCCAGTTGCATAATGCCACATATCTCCTTCTGAATTGTGATCACTATAGATGTAGGGAAGAATTTCTCTAGAAACATTCTTTTCAAATTATCGTAGCTAGTCACTGATCCTAGTGGTAGGTAGTAAAACTAATCCTTTGTTGTATCTTGGAGGGAGAATGTGAACACCCTTATCTTGATATGTTCCTCTAAGACTTCAACTAGTTTCATAGTAGTGCACACAATGTGAAATTCCTTTAGATGCTTGTGTGAGTCTTAACCTACAAGACCATGAAACTTTAGCAAAAGGTGAATCAAATCATATTTAAATTCGCACTATATATCTAACTCAAGATATTGAGTACAAAGAGTTTGGATGTTCACATCAGGTGCAACAAGCTCTCTCAAAGTTCTTTCAACCATGCTAACCAGGCTATCAATGTCAGAATCGGAATTAAGTGAAACATGGGATGAATTAGACATTTTTAGCTAAAAGATTATGACACCTAGACTATCTAGCTAGCCTATTCCTTTTTTTGATCAAATTAATGAAATTCACCTGGATGAGAACCTTTTAGACACTTTTTTTTTTATTAATGATGCAGATGCAAGAACAAAACATAATGAATGTTAATGCAAGAAAATAATGAATGCTATGAAAAATATAAACAAATCTAAAACCAAAACTAAAAATTATTAATTTTATTAATATTAATAATAGTATTATTATTATTCATATTATTCAAAGTATAATTGTTAATATAAATTAATAATAATTATAATATTAATAAAATTAATAATAATTACGATAATAATAATACTAATGTTAATATTAATAAAATTATTAAGAATTACAATAGTAATAATTATAATAATATTAATATTATTAATAATAATATGAATAATAACAATAATAGTAATATTAATAATAATTATTATTATTATTATAATATTGTTAATATGATGATAATTATAGTAATAATATTAGTATTAATAATAATATTATTATTAATAAATTAACAATAATTACAAAAATTACTAAGTAGAAGAGTTGGTATCAACTAAACCAAAGCCATTTATTGGTTTTATTATGATTCTTATTATGTCAGTGAATTTGGGTTCAACTCTATCTATTAGAAAAATGGAACTTTTATTTTTAACAAGTTTGGTGTTATTATCGACAGATTATGTTTCGTGCTCATTTTTTTTTTTAATTTTCATATCCATTGGTAATAAGAAAAATTATTGACGAACATTGGTTTTATTCAATATTGTTTTGGAGATATGCTAACACAATGCTAAATCATCTAACACAAAGATTTATAGTATATATAAGGGTTGTTGACTCCAAGTCGTCTCTCAATGAACTCAACTGCAAATCCACTAAAGAGTGTCTCAAACTTATCTTCAAGCAATAAAAGTTAAAAATAATAGTAAAATAAAGGGGAGTTTTGATTGTTTGTGCAGAAAAAATAAAAGACGTAGGAAAACGATAAAGATATCAAGTTGATTCACCATTGAATTCATTATTTTTTATTCTAAGATTATTCTTCTCTCTATTCTCACTCAAATATTAACTTAATCAAACAAACTTCAATCAAATTCAACTAAATATTATCAACAAAATAAACTCCTACTAACATATTCAATATCTGACTTATCTCCAAGCATCTACTCTTGAGATATTTATCTTCTACCTCTTGAATTAAACAACCAATAGATTGATTAGAATTAAAAAAAAAATAGATTTATTATAATTAAGCAAACTAATTAAGAACTCCAATTAAAGAAAATAATTGAATTCTCGACAAGCGTTCAGGAACATTTTTTTTTACAGAAACCTAAATTTCAGAAGATCAAACTGTTTAACACAATCTCCTACAGAAAATTAAATAACAAAACTTTATTGAACAAAAACCCTAAACCCTAAACAAAAACCTTCCAACTTATTGCGATATTACAAGAGTGTCACTTTGAAAGGCTTAGTCTTCCATGCGGAAGACAAAAACAAGAAAATTATAGAAAGGAAATAAAACTAGGTCTAGAGTATGTTGTGTGACTCTCTTCTTTCTTCCTCTGAAGCTCTATTTAAATGTCTCTTTTCTTCATGGATTTTGGATACAAATTTTGTCCCAGATATTGTCTTCCAATCCTCCTTATTTTGCAGATATCTTATTTCCAATTTTGTTCCAGATTTTGATTATTGCTAATCTTCTAGATATGTTATTAAAGGATATAGATACCAGATTTATAGAAGGATCATAATATTAATTGTGTCTTTTTTAATTATTAGTTGTTTATCTTTATAGAGGTGAACAACCTTTATTTTGTTTTGTCTGTTATGATTCTAGTATTTATTGACTGATTATTTCTCTCTTTAGCTAGACTTAGAACGAGTGTACTGCTTGTAAATATTCACACTATTTGTTTTGATCTCAATGGAATAATATTAGAGATATTCATTCTTATACCCTTTGCCTTCCTTTTTTACTCTTTTGTTAATCTCTGTGCTATTTTATAATATGGTATCGGAGCTCTGATCTGGTTGCTACATTTATCCAAGTCTTGGTTTATTTTTCTCTTCCAACACTTCTGCTCATCTTAAAGCCTTTTGTGATAGTGATTGAGGCACCTAGAGTGATTCAAGACAATCAGTGACTGATTTTAGTGTGTATCTTGGAAATCTCTCATATCCTGGAAATCAAACAAGCAAGGAACAATATGAAATTCAATGGCTAACTTATCGTCTTCAAGATTTCAAAGTTCCTTTTGAGCAACCATCTATTTTATAATGTGACAATGACTCGACAAGATACATTGTAGCAAATCCAGTATTTCATGAGCGTACAAAACATATAGAAATAGATTGTCATGTTTTTTTTTTATATCAGCAATAAATTAATAGAATAAGATGAGACACTTAAGGAGTGCCTCAACCCTTTTACAAAACCACTTCTAGTTCAAGCAATGACAGTACATAACAGAGTTAATGTTTAAGTAAACTTAACACTAGAGGACTTAAACAAAAGGGTCCCAATTCAATGCTCTACGCATAACCCAATGGAAAGAGAGCCACTGTAAATTGCAGCTGCTGGAAGGCCACGAACAAAAGTCCCTCCCATCCCTTTTCAACTTAATGTTGTTAGATGAAAATTAAAGAAGGGTCTCATCCATTTGCTTCCCATTTCCACCACAGAACAAGTGGTTGACATTTATACCAGAGCAAGTCCTCAATCTTTTAAGAGTATTTGTTCCAAGTTGGATCTCATCAATATTTTCTCCCCAACCCCTAGGGGATATTAAAGGATATGGATACCAGAGTTATAGAATTATCATAATATTAATTGTGTCTTTTCTAATTATTAGTTGTTTCTATGTATAGAGGTGAATAATCTTTATTTTGTTTGGTTTGTTATGATTCTAGTATTTATTGATTGATTATTTCTCTCTTTAGCTAGACCTAGAATGAGTGTACTGCTTGTATATATTCAGACTATTTGTTTTGATCTCAATGGAATAATATTAGAGATATTCATTCTCATATCCTTTGCCTTCTTTTTTACTCTTTTGTTCATCTTTGTTCTATTTTATAATATATGTGATTTAAAATTTTATTAATTAGGACCATCACAATTGAATCTATTGCAAAAAAAAAAAAAAAATTGTAAAAGATTTGAAGGATATTTTCTCTAATTTAATTAATAATTGCAAAGGATTATCTGTGTAGAAAATTTGAAGAGGATTATATTTGTAGAAAATTTGAAGGATATCAGTGAAGAAGATTTGATCAAATTTAGAACTTGATTCTTAAGAAAGTAACAAAATCACATAATCGAAATCTTTCCTCTTTAGAGTAGTGCACTTAGTTGTAGACAGACTTGAAAGATTATCTAATAATCTGTCTAATGAGATCGTATAGTCCTTTGTCAACATAACTTTCCAAGCTTTAAAATACTTTAATTTTTCAATTGAAATGTCATAATAAAGACATAGAATCTCTACAAATAATTAGAAAGAGGAAAAATGAAGCTTAAAATCCAAGTTTAGCCAATAATCTCAAAGGTCCAATTAATCCTAATTGGGTATATCTTATTTAAAATAATAGATTTATTATCAATTACAATCTAAGAAAGCCGAGGTCAAACACTCTAAGAGTGAATAAAAATATACTGATGAAAAAACATTCATATTAGAGTAGTTTCAAAGGAATGAAATCTATTTTTCTTTCTAAATTAGACTCCAAAGATTCAATGCACTTTCATGATTCAATTCTAAATCTTAAGCCAATTAAGGGGTTTGGTAGTGTCTTGCCTCAACACTTCATTCTTAAACTTTTAGTTCATAAATCCCTAAGTCATGTCAAGGTAAAAGAAGTTATACTTTTTCCAATTAGTGTTTTAGAATCCATAAATGTGTCATGTCTTCTTTTAGTTGAAATAGGGTTATTTTAGTCAATTTGAAGTTGTTTGTTTCCTTATTTGAGTGATTTAAGTTTATTCAAAATATGGTAAATGCATTGTTTCACTGTGAAATTTTGAGGTCAATGCATATTTTGTAACGTTTAGTATACCAATGGAGCTTGGAAATATTTGAATTTTTGTGTGACTTATACTCTTAAATTTGAAGTTTTGGTATAAAAATTAAATGTAAAATGTAATATAAAATCTTATCTAAAATTTGAATTGATCTAAGCTATCTAGTGCAAAGTTGAAGTAAATATCATTTAGAGTTTTAAGGAGAATTGGTACAAATAACTGTTATGGTAGGTGAAATTGTGGTATATGCTAAATGACCAGTTTAAGTGTTGATATGGTTATGAAAAGTTTTGGACTTGTGGAATGATAGTCTAGCTATGGTTAGAAATATCCAATACCATGGATTTTCATATCTCACTTAAGCAAACTAATCTTGTTAAACAACATGGAAACCTAAGAACAAGTACTTAGTATAGAATCTTCTCTTTTAAATGATCAAGATGTCACTTAAGGAGTCAATATGTCCCCCAAGCAATAGTTAAATCCATTCTCTACTAGATTATGGTCACCCTAACTCTTAAAAGTTTGAGTTAGATAAATGGTCGAAATCAATTTCTGTTCTTAAAAGAATATTGTTGAAACAATCTTATCTTTTTTCAACCAATATAAATTATTATATGCATATATATAAAGTTTACTCAACTATTTTGAAAAACTATATTATATATATATATATTTGTTAAAGGAATGCTACATTTCATAGTTATTTATTTATTTTATATTAAAACTGTTTACTCAAGTATTAGCTTGAGTATTTTCATGAGATAATTTATAATTTTGTCACAACACAATTTTTATGATATTTAGTAAAAAATAATTTTTTTTAAAAAATAATCTATTTTTCTATTTTAAAATTCAATTTTATGATTTTTTAATTTATTTTAATAAATAATAATAAATTTTAAATAAAAATTAGAGACAGAAATATCACTTTATTAAAATTTAAGAAAGATAAGTATTATGTATTAAAATTATACGAAACATAATTTGTACTTAAGAACTAAAGATGGTATGAATGTCATTTTTTAAAAAATATAAAAGGTTAGTATCTATTTTAGAACTAAAGGATACGAGTGTCTTTTAGCAATTTTAAAGAGAAAGTAAGTGCAATTTGTTTTTATATTAATATGTTCATATGCTAAAAAAGTTTATAATATTATACTAATTTACTTGCCTTTAATAAACATAATTAGTTAATTAATTATCTAGTAAAAATTGAATAAATAGTTTTCTTATAATTTATCATATTTTTATATTAGAATAATAACAATGTTTAAAATAAATTAGTGGTTTAAAATGATAAGTTAATTTTTAACTAAAGGAATAAAATAACATTTATAAATTATTATAAGTGTTATTATTTTAACACTATTACATGGTTAGATGTTTAAAATGGTGTAATTCAACCACAACAATTAAAAAATTGTGGTCTAAATGTAATGATAATAATTTTAAAAAACTATGACCTAAACAGAAGACAATAATTTAAAAGCTTTGTTAAAAATTATGAACCAATTGTTATCTAAACATTGTAAAAAATAGTGGTCTATTGTAAGATAGAAAATAAATGTTACCTTTGAATTACATTCATGATAGCATACGTCATAGTTAGAAAATTGTTCTCAAATCTTTACAAAATAAAGTTAAGATTTAAGTTTTTCAACTTTAGATAACAATTTTTTTTATTCTCTACAAAAATGGTTTACATTTCAAATTTCAAACTTCATCAAAAATACCATTTGACATATCCATTATAATTAGTTTTTTCTTTTCCAATCCATTTTTTTATCAGCAATAAAAAATAAAAGTAAATGGAAACCACTTTAAGAGTGATCCAACCCTTATACAGAAAAACACATTCCTACTCTCCTAATCTCGACCTTAAATATTGCTTCCTTAAAATTTTAATGACATAGAATATTGAAGACTAAATATGTTTATAATTATTTGAACTTGAACATGAACTAAGTTTGTGTTTTTGTTTTCCAAAATTTAAAATTGATATTTTAAATTCTTGTAATTTTGAAGAAAAAAAAAACATTTTCAGTCATCGATTTCAAATACTTCGAAATATTTTTTTTTGGGTAAATATGTTAAATATTTTGCTTATATCACTATAAGAAAATCATCAAATAGAAACCAATTTTTAGATACTAAAATAATTAGTTGTAATAATAACTAAATTAGAGACCATTTAAAAAAAAAAAATGATTTCTAAATTAGTTTCTATTATTGTTAAATAGTTTCTAAATTGGTATCTAATTAGCTACCAAAATTTTAACTACCAATTATTTAGTTTCTAAATTTGGTAGCAAAAACCTTGGTTGCTAATTAGATACCAATTTAGAAACCATTTAACAATAATAGAAACTAATTTAGAAACAAAAAATTTATTTAGTTCCTAAAATGTCTTTAATTTAGTCACTATAACAACTACTTATTTTCGATCTCTAAAATTAGATTGTATTTCATGATTTTCTGGTAGTGAATGATTAATGAATTACAACTCATTTACATGATTAACCTAATTTAATAAAGTTTTGGATTGCTATTATCAAACACCTACCATTTCTATTTAAAAGATTGAACAGAAGAAACAAAAAAAACAAGTTTTCCAAAATTACAAAGAAAGGTCAATTTTAAATTTGAATTACAAAAAGTAAACTCTTTTTAAAATTTAAAGAACTAAAATCATATTTAAAATAATAAGTGTGTAGTTATAACGTCAACATTTGGAGAAAACAGTGCTGTGTTATTTTGTGTTTTATCCAAATATGTTAGAAAACACAATGCAATTTCTTGCAGGTTTGTCCACTCCGTCTGTAGTAAAGTTCAAGCTTGCCTTGGCCTCTATTCAAGAACAGTACAACACTAGTTCCACCACAGAGCACACTTTACAAAATGAATATCTTTATTTTGGTTGGTCTATGTTATTTTTACGTCATGTGATGATACTTAGATGTCAGCCATTTGATCTTTTACGACAACTGAATTTGATTAATTATGATCAGAAATCAGCTCTTTTTCGAGTTATATTTTATGTGGTTCCATGTCTAAAAAAAGTGATTAAGAAATGTAATTAGAGGTCATATTTGAAGATTATTTCTCACAATAACTGCTCTTAGTGGAGTGTGCGTACAATTTAACAGTAAATCAGAGGAAAAGAATGTGGAAACCAAAAGCAGCTACCCTTTATTATTAGTATACATATTATAGGTAAAAGTTATTAAAAGAATGATGAAGAATTTGGTAAGCATAACTTTTAAAAGTAAACAAACATAACATGTATTATTTTACTGCATAAGTTCAACTAATATAATCTGTGAAGAGTTCAATTTTTTTAATATTGAGTCCATGATCCTGCAGGATATTAGTTTATATATTATGCCATGTTGAGAAAATGAATGCAGATAACGAATAAAGAATGTGTAGGAGTAAGATGCAGCTGATCCAGTGAGAGTGAGAGTGAGAGTGAGAGTGAGAAGGTGGAAAAAAGAAGAGTGAGATATGAGTGGCGGTGAGAACACTTTTCCTTGAAGATGTAGATATGTGGATTGTTGTTAGTAGTTGCATAGCTTTTCCTTTTTGCATATGTGACCCCCAATTACTTTAATTTGATAATCCCTTGTGGAGGCCCATGCTTTTGCTTTGGTCCTCCTCGTTATTTTCAGTGCTTCCTCCTTTTCCTCAGTGAGAGCCTGTAAAAGTCTCACCTCTAAGCAATCTCTTCTCATTCATTCCTCTTTCTCATAAAGCTACACCACAGCCTCAGAACAAGACAACTTCCATCCCTCCAAAATCCCACCACCCTTTTCATTATTCTATTCATAATGACCTGTCTTTCATTCCTCTTTTCTTTACTCTCTCTCTCTCTCTCTCTCTCTCTCTTCTTCCTCCTTCTACTTCCCTTCTCTTCTCTGTCCCCTCTTTTTCATTTATTATTTAGTGCTGTACTGATTGGGAACTTGAGTGCTTGCAGGCCTTTCTTTGCTTCTTGAACCTTGAGAAAGATGGAGCCTCTGCTATAGGAATTCAGACACTCACTCATAAAGCTATATCTATATATATATACACCTCTATGTGCAACATGCTTGGAAGAATTCTATCTCTCAATATCATCATATATATATACACACATCTCATCCCTTTCTTTGATTACCTTTCTTCTTCTCTTGTATGCATCATTCTTGTTTCGAACTTGCAAATGAGGTTTGGAATGAAGTTTGGAAAGGAGGATGTCTGGAATGAAGTTTGATCCGAAATCATTCTCTCAGTTTCATTTTTAGCTTCTTGTGTGTGTGAAAGAGAGAGAGAGAGAGGTTGGTGATCTGGGATGGAAAGGGGTGTTTGGAATGAGGTTTGATCCAAGATCATGACATCACATATCTTCAATTTCCTCTATATTTGTTTCTTGATTTACCTTGATAAATTTATTTATCATCACTTCATGCATGGGATGGGACTGATCTCGGACCAGGCTTCATTCCTCACACCTACCTTTCCTTGTAAAAGCAATCAACCACAACAAGACAAAGGTAAACCCTTTTTTCCTTCCAAATGATATGTCTATCTATCAGATCTAAGTAGTTTGCTGCTTTCCATGTCCTTTTATGTTCTATCAAGCCAAAATATTTTACGCAGATATCCTTAAATTCAGTTTCTTTTTCATTTATTATTATTATTATTTTGTATTTGGCTGTGTGCTTTTGAAAGAGGATGAAGTACTCAGTGCATTAAGAGTTCATTCGGAAATTTTTGTTACTTTTAGCCGTCTCACTTAAACTCAAAGAGAGATCTAATCAAAAAAGGAAAAAAACTCATAGAAACACGGTTTCTGAAACCCAAGAGCTGCACACACAACACTATGATCTCAATCTATGAAAACTATGAGCACACAATATTCCATGTTTTGCACAAAAAATATGTAGTTAAAATGTTAAATTTAAGCATAATGAAATATTAGTTGATTGATACTTCCGCCGTCATCTTTGTCCTTGTTGCTTTCACACACCTATTCTAAGAAACCCTAGCTGAGTTTTGTGACTTTCTAGTACACATTCATCTTTTGTATCAATGAAACTTTCATAGGATGAATGATACATCATAAAGGTTGACATTCATTTTGGGGAATTATTGGCACGACACTGCTGCAGAAACAAGACAAGACAAGTGAGTTTTTACTCAGATATTCCATCCTTCGTTCAATATTGCCCCTGCTTTTCCCCTATTAACTGTAGCCACAGAAAAGCTTAATCACTTCACAGATTTTACACATTTATTTTGCATATCTCATGTGCATGCCTTAATTAGACATGTACCATACACACATATATATGTTATTTCTTCTTACATTACCATATCTTAATTGACAAATAACAATTGATCCAAAGTGTTACAAGGAACTCAGCATCGTTGATTGTATATTCATTTGTTCATGTTCATGTTTTTATGTCTATCATCATGAGTATTTGTCGGTGATAATCTTTAAAGATGATATTATTTTTCTTCATCCAAATGTTTCATACCGTTGTTATCCATACAGTTTTCAAAATACTGTTGGAGACTCTACACAGAGTTTATTTATTTTATTCTATGTTTAAAAAAAATTAGGACTCATTCTATTATCACATAGGGTACAAGAATCTTAGTGTCTTCTTGCTCTACGTTTGTGAGCGATATTCAGATTCCTTGGAATATGTCATCAATATTTGGTATTTTTTTAAAGCATATATATATATATATTGGATTTATTTAATGGGAAATGTCAGCAAGTTGAATGCATGCTGGATATGGATAAATTAATATTTTACTGAATTCTATGATTTTTTTTTGTTATATGGAATAAGATTAAAACTTGTTCTTTAAGCGCGTGGTAAAAGGTAGTATGCCACGTGACAAAGAACTAAATCATTGAAAGTTATGGCGTGAAGTGAGTTAAAAACTGAAGTCACTTTTAACTTCCACCACACGAAATTTGGTGTACACAGTTATTGAATAGCTTATAGAACTTAACTTATTCTTCCTTTTCTACTTTTATCTACGTGTTTCTTTTTTTCTATTTTTCTTTCTTTTTCTTATAACAAACTTTAATTTATAGGTTTTGCATGTTAGAAATAATATCCGAATAAAATCACTTTGTATTATAAAGTATAACAATTGTTGTCTTAGGTTGATACATTTGGATATGAAACTAGTAAGTTTTAAATGATGTATTTTATGTCTGAGGTTTTTCTTCGATATTGGTTTATTTAATTTTATATAAAAAAATTAGTGTGTATTTAGTATAATCCTTTGTTTTTAAACTCCAAATAAAATTTAAAATTGGAAACTAAAGAGAAAATTAACAGTTATTCGAATACCTTTTTTTTTTATTTAACAACGGTGAATTAGAAAAATTTGTCGATGCCCAAATAATGAGTCTCCACTACAAAAATAAAATAAAAATCATGATTTTATGTCTTATTAAAGAGCACCCTCTTCTATTAATAAGAAAAAGAAGGATCGACCAAATCTATTTTTCGTGCTAGCAATATTGTTTTATAATTTAAATGCAGTAGGTGTTATAAAAGTTTTAAAACTATCAATTATATATATATATATATATATATATATATATATATATAAATAAATAAATAAAAGTGTGTGTGTTTTGCCCATACTATTTTTATGGACCCATATAATATTACTCCCCGTTTTTTTTCTTCTCAATTTTCATTTTATATTTCATGCTACAAGCAAATTAGAGTATGCTGATTAGCATAATTTGAGTCAAAATAAATAAGGAATTAATATGAACAAAGTATTTGTTTCCTAATAAAATCTATTATGTTTTCAAGTCAGGTGTACACTAAGGAGAATGGTGTATCCCAAAGCATTAATAATGTATCAATAGTTTATATGACTTAAATGAGTTGTTTATATATTAATTTTATGAGTTTTACAATGTCATATAAATTTAAAATTTTATATAAATATTCACTCAAATATTAGTATACAATAAAATTGTGAAATAGAAATTACTTTTAGATACCAAAATAATTAGTTACTATATTGATTAAATTAGAGATAATTTTATAAATTAAAAAATTATTGGTATTTAAAGTATTTTTATTATTAATAAAAATTTATAAAGTAAATTCTAAATTAGTATCTAACCATTAAGTACTAAGATTTTATCTATTAATTACTTATATTCTAAATTAGTATCTATTAATCTTTTAAAAACTAATTTATAATTTAAAATATTAGTAACTAAAATTTTGGTAGCTAATTTTTAAAAACTATTTTATAAATTTTTATTAATAATAGAAATAACTTTAGATACCAATAATTTTTTAGTTTATAAAATAGTATATAATTTAGTTGATATAGTGACTAATTATTTTTTTTTCTATAAATTTAATTATTATTTAATGATTTTTTTTTATATATATATATATATATATGTGCGCTTAAATTGATTTTACATGTGTGTTAATTAATTTGAAGTATTTTCTTTTGTAATGTCTCTCTTTCACAACATAATTTTCTTAAATAAAGATTATTGTATAAATATTAACATGTCATATGTTTCAATGATACATTGTGTTATGCAAGGTTGCTAAGCTTGAAATTAGAGACGTTGTTTACTTAAACATTACAGACATAAAAAAAATAAAAATGGATCACTTGTGAATCAAAAACTGGTTCATAGATATGGACTTAAATGTATTGTTGACTTTACAATCAAGGAAAAAAAAAGTTGAAGTAAAGTCTATATCCATAGATTTTTACATTATTTTTATTCCAATATAATTTTAATGATAAAATTAGGTTAACGTCACGGTAAATGATATTTCTCGTGTAATTTTTAATACATTTCATATGATAATATAACTTTACTCTTGTTATTAATTTGAATACAATAATATCTATGACTTAGTCGAATTAACTTGGTAATTAAAAATTCTTTCAATTCTAACTTAGTTAAATTATTTATGACAATTTTCATTGTAAAATTAACTTAATTTATTTTTGTATTTCTTTCTTTAAAATTCAATGAAATATTTATATTGAACATATATTAATTTCTAAAAGGTAAGTAGTATGTTTGGATAAAAAAAATTACACATTCAAGAAAATTAAAATGTATTGAATTTATTTCATCTAATTCAAATTGTTTCTTTTTTTAATATTTTATTTAAATAAAATAATGTAAATTTATTTAATTTTTTTTATTTCAATAGAGTATCATAGTTACCACAAAATACAAACACAGTAAGAAAATCATTAAATAAAAATTGATTTTAAAGACAAAAAATAATTAGTTTCTATAGTGACTAAATTAGAGAATAAAAAAAAATATTGATTTCTAAATTAGTTTCTATATATTATTAATAAATAGTTTTTAAATCGGTATTTAGTTACCTACCAATGTTTTAATTATCAAATATTTAGATTCTAAATTTGGTAGAAAAATCTTGGTAACTAATTAGATACCAATTTAGAAACTATTTATCAATAATAGAAACTAACTTAGAAATCAATATTTTTTTTAGTCACTAAAATGATCTTTAATTTAGTCACTATAGAAACTAATTATTTTTATCTCTAAAATTAGTTTTTATTTAATAATTGTCTTGTAGTAAAAAAATATATTTTATTATTAAATAACATTAATAATTCAAAAATATCGAAGGATAATTTTTGAATGGTCACTGGCCAGATATATATAATTGGTGTTTACAAGAGTTTTCAAGAATTTATATCAATTGTTATAACGAGGTTATTTTTTAATTAATGTCGATTATAGTTATTATAACTATCATTAATCAAAGTTATCTTTTATGTCATATCTTTTCAATCTATTTTAATTAAAAAATTCTCATGAAATTGGCAAAAAATAATCATAGTCAATGTGATGGAGATCAAGCTCAAGTGGACATGGAGGCCAATCATCAAGAGCAAGAAGAGGTTGAAGCTCAAATGGAGGACGCTCATGGAGTTCAAAGGCCATCTCAAAGGCTTACAAGAAGCATGTTCAAAGCTTTAGGAGCTAATGGACGTTTGTTTTCTCTTTTTGTAATTTCTTTGTTTGAAGGTGCTTAGAGGAAACATAAGAAACCTCTTTTGTCAAAGCATCTTTAGGTCTTTAGTTTAGGAGTCTTAGGGGGGTGTGCGTTTAGTAGAAAGGTGTAGAAGTAATAGGGAGGTGCCAAAGTGAGAGAGGAAGTCACACCTTCCTCATGCTTGGCGCCACTTTCATGTATTTGGGGGGAATTTTGAATTTAATTAGCTTTGCATTTCAACACCTCTAGGCTATAAATTAAGGTGCTGCCCTTGTATTTTTCAGATTTGAATTTTGAATTAGAGAAACTATACTCAATTTTTGAGAGAGAATTGGAGAGCTTTGTGCCTTCCTCACTTAGTCTTATCTTGAGAGTTCTTTGGTTACCT
>Ga0123342_1003874_pt1 | contig 23523 bp, 6 predicted proteins | sample Turbeawhitnodule_FD_89960 | JGI IMG/M metagenome (GOLD analysis project Ga0123342, IMG submission 89960) | Root nodule microbial communities of legume samples collected from Mexico - Turtle bean Mexico white nodule | ecosystem: Host-associated > Plants > Roots > Nodule | place: Mexico: Nepantla... | reverse complement strand
TTGAAATAAATGATGATGAAGTGTGTGTGAAAAATTGTGAATCAGATGCAATGTGATGGGTTGCTCCGCTATCCAAAATCCATGGTTTCGTAAAAGCAGAATTAGAAGAGGAGTTATGGGCAAACAGACCTGCAAAGCTAACAAACGTCGTGTCACTTTTACCGAGTAAATAGCCCTTGCCAATTGCTGAATTTGTTCGGCACTGAAGTGTTGTACGAGGTTTCTATCGGACTCGTTACTGGTGTCTTCTTTGTCAGGCATGATTTTTTTATTTAGGAGATAAAAATGGAGAGTTGTCAGGGCACCAAGATCGGTGCTCTGATACCATATAAGAAAATGATAATAAAAAATGGTAAGAAGAAAAGATGTTTCTTATTCTCTTATGTGTATATTACATCACTCATGTATAGGAAATATATAGGGAGTTTCTCTCTAATTAGGTAGGATACTAATCATGAGATTCTATAATTATTAAATTAATTGCATATAATTGGTACAATATCGTCAAATATTGCATACAATAATTGCATATAATTTTATAATTATTATTTCCCTAATAAAGTTCCGACTTAGTTATATGTATTACACTCAATGGAGTTTTTGTGTAGGGGTGACAAAGCGGGTCGGCACGTCCCGTTTAGGCCCACCCCGCATACAAAATGCGGGTTGATTTTCATGACCCGCCTCGCATGCGGGTTGGCCTGCGGGCTTGCGAGCTAGCCCGCTTTTTTTTGGAATGTAGAGGATGAGTGGAGGCAGTAGCGGTGTCCAACAGCGGAGCGACAGTAGCGTGCGACAGTTGCAGGCGAAGTTACGTGGAGTCGCAAGTAGAGCGAGCGATGCTGCAGAGGAGAGTGCGTCGTGCTTTGTGTGCGTTTTTTGGAATAACGTAACTGTGTTGTGTTTTGAGTGAATACCTAATTTTCTTCCACTCAAAGTTGTCACTCCTACACTGGACCATTGCTGCCAAGTCGATTAATTTTATTTTTTTGCGGGTTAGTGGGCCAGCCCGCCTCGCTGCTGACCCGTGCGGGCTGCGAATTATACGGGGCAGGCTAATGCAGGTCAACGGGTTGAAAACGTCAATCCGCCTTGCATTTTTTTAGTGCAGGCTGCGGGCCAGCCCACACGACCCGCTCCACTTTGCCACCCCTACTTTGTGCCAACTTGTAATGAATAATAAAAATATATGCAACTTACAAATTAATTAATATTTTATTAAAAGTAGTTGTTATATAATTCATCTCTTAATTTATAATAGTATCAATAATAATTTATTCTCTTTATTATAACATAAAGAACCTCTTCATTGTAGCATCCATACCAATAATCTATTTTGTATTGTAATAATAAAATTTACTTTATTGAGATTAGACATTCCTATTATCCTTCTAAAAGACCTCAAGTTTTAAGGCTTTAATCTTCAAATGATACTCACATTTCACAATCCACCAATTTCACTTCTTCATCATTTACAAGACCTCCTAAAAAAATGAAAACACACTATGATATGTGTTTCTTTCATGCATTACTTTTTTTTTTTTTTTTAAATTTAAGTTGTTGAGTTGTTATCATATATGATGATAGTGCAATCTTCTTGAACATGATTTAAACTTCTCAAAATTTTATAAGAATAAAATTTTATAACAAGTACTAAATCAAACATCTGTAGTCAGAATATAACTCTTTTTATTTAAGGGTAAAATACAACTTTTATTTATTTAAAGTATAATAACTTAAACATCACAATTCAATTATGAATTTGTCCATTTAATCTATGTTATAAAATAATTTACAAAACATAAAATATTTACTTTAAAAGAAAATCTTGTTACCATGTTTAAATGTACCTCCTGCACATTCAACTTATTTCATAAGCATTTTTTTTTTATATAAAACAACTAAAAATGAAAAAAAAAGGAACAAACCTTTTAAAAACTGTTCATAAGTGAGACAAAAAAAATATTAATATATAAACTATTAACAATCCACTCGTCCACTATCCAAATATCTTTAATGATTACGAAACCTAAACAAGACACTAGAAGAGTAATATAAACTTTAAAAAAATATAAAAGTATTATTTAGAAGTATATATAAAATATTATTATGAATTTGATTATATATTTAATATTTAGAAGTGTATATGAAAAATATTTTTTATTATACATAGATATGTGTGTGCAAAATTCATTTCAAGACACTTATTATTTTAACAGCATGATCAAATACATGTCGAAAATAATTTATTATATTATATTTTTCTACTCATTTAATAAGCAATGTAACTTTCTTATTATTTTCACAACCAAAAAGTGCAAAATACTCTACCATGAATTTACAAAGTTTTTCTCATAATTACTTTAAATCAGCTAAACCAAATAATCAGGATCATTTTTAATTAAATGATAAAGCTCCAAACAAACTATGTAAGCAAATATTTTTTAAATAAATAAACAAATTAGACTTAAATGTGTGTAATCTTGTTAATATACTATTTTTAATCTTATAAAATTATAATTACATAATTTTTTAAAGTTAAAAAAATTTCACCTACCTAAGATAATTTTCTTTTAACAAAATACGTTGACTATTGTATCATCTATAATTAATGTTAAATCTTATAAAACCTTGTTGTTAATGTTGTACATAACATTGATGAATAAATTAGGCAAAAATACGTTGTTGCAGTGATAATACAGAAGCGATGTGGCAAAATTGAATGAAATTAGTGATTCTTGAAATAATTTGTCCTAAGAGAGAGAAAGGGACATAAGAGAGGAACTTGAGAGGAAAATTTCAATTTGAAGCCATGATTTCAATGTAACACACCAGCTCCATTTGTGCCCTAACACTCCCGATCTCGCTCTTGGTAAGTTCTTCCTCTTCTTCTTTCTCGAATCTTTAGGTGTTTCCATTTTCAATCCCACTTTTTTATTGTTTTTTTTTCTTTTCAATTTTGATGTCAATTTTCGTCTTCTTTATCTCATTGTCGAAATCGAAGGCATCAGACACTATTTGGAGTCCCTTTTATGTTTAATTTTGGATTCAGTTCAAAATGGGTCATGTCTCAGTGGATTAGATCATTGTCACTTGTTAGTGTGCTACAATCGATTCAATCGAAAGACTCATGTTTGATTCTAGATCTAAGATTTGAACTGAATTCGGAATTTTCTGCCCGAGATTGAATTTGGCGGAGGAATCTCTGAGTGTTATAGTTGACGATGGTAAGATGGTAAGAAGAGTAGCTTGTTCCTGGTGGGTTGAATATTGGGTAGGTGGCATGACACTTTAGCCACTGAGCAAGTAGATGCAGTGTTGTTTGATTGGCACGTCTATGTGGAGTTAATCTTGGATTTATGAGATAATTTTGAACTGGATCAATGACAAAGTTAGATTTATCCGTTCGTATAATTTTTTGAACGTCCTTATTTTTCTATGTACATGGGCCCGTTTGTATGCTTGTTGTTTATGTGGTCTGCTCATGTATTATTAACTGTTCATATACTTCCTTGATGGATTTTTGGGGTTCTTGTAGACTATGTTTCATAAGTGAACTATGTTGAAGATACAATGTGTGTTACTAGTGTTTCAATTTGGCATGTGGATACCCCAAATCACATTGCGATGGTTGCTTGTTTCAAATATCACTATTGCCTTTTGTAGGGCTGTGCTTCATCTTGGCAAGTTCTATTGGTAAATGTCAGGCAGATCTGCTTGACAAAATGGGACATGTAAAGTTGCAAACGCAAACTGGTATCAATGCTATAGAAGAGGGATCTGGGCAGTGCAATGCTGGGTATCCCGACAAAATTACTGTGGCATGCATGATCAATGCAGAAATTGGTGCTGTTTTGGCTGTCATGAGAAGAAATGTTAGATGGGGAGTTCATTATATGTCGGATGATGATCACTTGGAGCATTCCCTTGTTCAGTCTCTGAAGTCACTAAGGAAGCAAATTTTTTCTTGGCAGAATCAGTGGCATGTCATAAGCCCTACCTTGTATCTACAGCCTTTTCTGGATGTGATTCAATCAGATGAAACTGGTGCACCAATTACTGGTGTCGCTTTATCTTCTGTTTACAAGATCTTAACATTGGATGTAATTGATCAAAATACTGTTAGTGTTGGGGATGCCATGCACTTGGTAGTTGATGCTGTTACAAGTTGCAGGTTTGAGGTGACTGATCCTGGATCGGAAGAAGTGGTATTAATGAAGATATTACAAGTTCTTCTAGCATGTGTGAAAAGCAAAGCATCTATGATGCTGAGTAACCAACATATTTGCACCATAGTAAATACTTGTTTCCGTATAGTTCATCAAGCTGGATCCAAAAGTGAATTGTTGCAGCGGATAGCACGTTACACAATGCATGAACTTGTTCGGTGTATTTTTTCTCACCTTCAAGATATTGACAACACAGAACTTACATTGGTAAATGGCAGCACTGCTTTAAAGAAAGAGGTATAGCATTTATGTTACCTTAAACTGCAATTTCATTTTTTTCCTGTGATTATTTGTCAATTGCTAGGGAAGGTAAATGGTTGTAAGGAAAAATTAGGACCGTGGGCTAAGGAGTACGATTCAAATTTATGCATGAATTTTTGTTTGGCTATTATTTGTTATTCATTTTTTCTCATCTGACAAAATCTGAACATTCAAAATGAATTTTCGTTAGTTTATTTACCATCTGCTTACTTTACTGTTTATTACTTGTTTCAACTTTACAATTTCCATGAATTTATTATTCCCTACAAATTGCATGCCAACAATAATGGACTCATGGAGTTTTAAGATATAATTGAGAGTGAGGTTTTAGGTGAAATTTTTTGTCATCGTTCATAAATATTCTTTAATCTGGTAACATTTTAGGCTTAAATATATTTTGAGCGAGTTTTAGTTTTGGGCATTGAAATTCTTTTTTGGTTTTGACCCCTTAGAGATATGAAATCATTTATTTTTAGTCCTGGTTTCATTTGCCCCTTGTTACATGACAATTTATGTTTAACGAAAGGTTAAGTGATCATTTTAGATGACACTCACTAGTGTTTGTATTGTAGTCTCATTTTAGCGTGTGTCACTTTAAATTTTTTGGAGATCCCTGAAACGAATATTATTTATCTTCCATGAAATGAATATTAAGGAACAAAAGTAGGGATTTCAGATTTTGGAGGGGTGAAAATTAAAGAAAAGGATCTTTATGTGGACCAAAATAAAAATGAACTCATTTTACAGGAACCAAAAACAAGGATTTAAAATTTTAGAGGGATTGAAGAATTTTGGAGGGTGAAAATTAAAGAAAAGGTTTTTGTGGACAAAAACAAAATTTAACTTATTTTACAGGAACCAAAAGCAAAGATTTAAAATTTTAGAGGGATGAAAACCTTTTTACAGTGAGAAACATAAAGTCGCTCATTTTATAGAGACTAAAAAATATTTAAGCCTTTTTTTTAGAAAAAAAGGTAGATTAACATAAACTTAATGTTTTATCTGTTTATTTTTTTTATAAACATGTGTATCTCTTACGAAGTTTACCCTTTCTTCCGTTTCCCTCTAGAACCTCACTCCCAGCCATACTCTTAGATACCTTACGGTGTTGATCATCTGATTAAACCTGGCTTTAAAGTCTATAGTTCATTCTAAATTGGCTTCAGACCTATCTTCTTGCTTTCCCTTCAAATTTAAGAAGGGGACTAGTAATTGATTTATTGAGCTTTCTTATATTTAAAATATTACCATCTAAAAAATTGCCCATCCATATGCTATTTAAAATATAAGTGAATGTCCACATACATATTTTTGCAGATAAAAAATAGTTTATATATTAAGGTGGAGAGGGCCTTTTGACCTCTAAGGTAGTGCTTCCCCTGTATCTAGTACCTTAGCTGGACTTTGACTTTCTCAGAATTACCCTAAGACTACCTAAAATCTTCCATCCCTAAGTATATTCTCTAGGAAAACCACATGAAAATTATGTGTGTATGGTAATAACTGACCCCTTGTCATGCATCATTGTGTGGCACCTCTCATAAAAGGGTAAAAGATAGAAAGAAGAAAATTATTATTAGAGGTTATTTATGCATTGTCACTAGTTAGGGTTAGAGAGATTGTTTTCATGTAACATCACGACAAATAAATTTACAGTTAATGCTGCAAAATGTGAGTGAGGACGCTCACAAACTTGTAAATTTCATATAGTTTTTTGTCACTTTTTCAACAGATTGGTGGGCTAAATAATGAGCATAATTCTGCAAATAGACAATTGGAGAATGGGAGCTTGACTTCTGCTAGTAATGGTCAATCCTTATCCACAGGCATTGCTTCTAGTACTGTGAGTGATGTGGCAGCCACTGTAGTGGATGAAGACAGCTCTATTTCTAGCAGTGGCAAAGAGGCTGATCTGAATGAATTGCAGCTTATAAATGAACCATATGGGATTCCCTGCATGGTGGAAATATTTCACTTTTTGTGTTCTTTGTTGAACGTTGCTGAACATATGGGAATGAGTCCTCGATCAAACACTATAGCATTTGATGAAGATGTGCCTCTTTTTGCCTTAACTTTGATTAATTCAGCCATAGAGTTGGGAGGGCCTTCCTTTCACCGACACCCTAGATTGCTGAGCTTAATTCAGGACGAATTATTCCGCAATCTTATGCAATTTGGTTTGTCAATGAGTCCTCTTGTACTTTCAATGGTATGTAGCATTGTTCTAAATTTGTATCACCATCTTCGTACAGAACTCAAATTACAGCTAGAAGCATTTTTTTCTTGTGTAATTTTGAGGCTTGCACAAAGCAAATATGGTGCTTCATATCAGCAACAGGAAGTTGTCATGGAGGCCCTTGTTGACTTTTGCAGGCAAAAAACATTCATGGTGGAGATGTATGCTAACTTTGACTGTGACCTAACTTGTAGTAATGTCTTTGAAGACATTGCTAATTTGTTATCCAAAAGTGCTTTTCCTGTGAACAGTCCATTGACTTCCATGCATATTATTGCTTTGGATGGTCTTATTGCTGTTATGCATGGAATGGCTGAAAGGATAGGCAATGGATCTTTAAGTTCAGAACAATCTCCTGTGAATCTTGAAGAGTATACTCCCTTCTGGCAGGAAAAGTGTGAAAATTTTTGTGATCCAAAAAATTGGGTTCCTTTTGTATGCCGGAAAAAGTACTTCAAGAAAAGATTGATGATTGGCGCTGATCATTTTAATCGTGATATTAAGAAAGGTCTTGAGTTTCTCCAAGGATCACATCTTTTACCTGACAAACTTGATGCCCAAAGTGTTGCCTGCTTTCTCAGATACACTGCTGGGTTGGATAAGAATCTCATTGGTGATTTTCTAGGAAATCATGATGAATTCTGCATTGAGGTTCTTCATGAATTTGCTAGAACATTTGATTTCGAAGACATGATGTTAGATACTGCCCTACGCCTATTTTTGGAGACTTTCAGACTGCCTGGAGAATCACAGAAGATACAGAGGGTGCTTGAAGCTTTCTCGGAACGATATTATGAGCAGTCTGCACAGATCCTAGCCAATAAGGATGCTGCTCTGTTGTTATCATACTCAATTATAATGCTTAACACAGATCAGCACAATTCACAGGTAAAAAAGAAGATGACAGAAGAGGATTTTATCCGTAATAATAGGCGAATAAATGGTGGCAATGATCTACCTCGAGAGTTCCTGTCTGAACTTTACCATTCAATTTGTAAGAATGAGATTCGAACAACTCCTGAGCAAGGTTCTGGTTTCCCTGAAATGACCCCAAGTCGGTGGATTTATCTCAAGCACAAGTCAAAAAAATCTGCTCCATTCATCGTTTCTGATTCCAAAGCATACCTTGATTATGATATGTTTTCTATATTGTCTGGTCCAACCATTGCTGCCATTTCTGTTGTATTTGATAATGCCGAGAATGCAGAGGTATACCAAACATGTATGGATGGATTCATAGCTGTCGCAAAGATATCAGCTTACTATCATCTTGAAAATATACTGGATGATTTGGTTGTGTCACTTTGTAAGTTTGTTACTGTTTTTGATCCATTAGCTGTTGAGGAGTCAATCCTAGCCTTTGGAGACGACATGAAAGCAAGAATGGCAACTGAGACAGTTTTCACTATTGCAAATAGGTATGGTGATTTCATCCGCACAGGGTGGAGAAATATTCTTGATTGCATCTTAAAATTTCACAGGTTAGGGCTTCTTCCTGCTCGTATGGCCAGTGATGCAGCTGAAGAGTCGGAGGTTTCTTCACAAACTGAGGATGGGGGGAAGCGTAATACTAATACTTTATCTTTATCGCGTCTTCCATCTGTAAATACTCCAAAGAGATCCTCAGGATTGATGAGCAGGTTTAGTCAACTCTTATATCTTGGGGCTGAAGAGCCAAAATCAGTTCCTACTGAAGAACAGCTTGTTGCTCAGCAGTGCACCCTTCAAACAATTGAGAAGTGTCACATTGACTGCATATTCTCTGAGAGTAAATTTTTGCAAGCTGAATCTCTATTGCAGCTTGCAAAAGCAATCACTAGTGCAGGAGGGAGACCTAAGAAAGGGAACAGCACATCTGAGGATGAAGATACTTCAGTTTTCTGCCTGGAGTTACTGGTAGCAATCACTCTGAATAACCGGGATAGAATTGAGCTTCTTTGGCAGGGTGTTTATGAGCATATTGCCAACATTGTTCAGTCAACTGTGATGCCTTGTGCATTGGTAGAGAAGGCTGTTTTTGGCCTTTTACGAATTTGTCATCGCTTACTTCCCTATAAAGAGAACATTACTGATGAACTTCTGAGGTCTCTACAGCTTGTCCTGAAGCTTGATGCACGTGTTGCTGATGCATACTATGAGCAGATAACACAGGAAGTTAGTCACCTCATGAAGGCAAATGCCTCTCATATTAGATCTCATTTTGGATGGCGGACAATTACATCACTTCTTTCCATCACTGCTAGACACCTGGAAGCAGCTGAGGCTGGTTTTGACGCATTGTTGTTCATAATGTCAGATGGAGCCCACTTGCTTCCAGCTAATTATGTTCTCTGTGTAGATGCAGCGAGGCAGTTTGCTGAATCTCGTGTTGGACAGGTTGAACGGTCTGTAATGGCCCTTGATCTTATGTCAGGGTCTGTCAGTTGTTTAGAGAAGTGGACTAATGATGCTAAGCAAGCAACGAAAGAAGAGGAAGTAGCAAAGGTGTTGCAGGATATTGGGGACATGTGGTTGCGTCTCGTTCAGGGACTAAAAAAACTATGTCTAGACCAGAGAGAGGAGGTTAGAAACCATTCGTTATTATCATTACAAACTTGCTTGACAGGATCAGTTGCGATAAATCTCCCACATAGCTTGTGGCTACAATGTTTTGATCAAGTGATCTTCTCTGTGCTTGATGACCTGATTGAAATTTCTCAAACACAATCTCAAAAGGACTACCGGAACATAGAAGGAACACTTGTTCTTGCTTTGAAGCTCTTGTGTAAAGTTTTTCTCCAGTTAATCCAATATCTATCAGAATTGCCAGACTTCAGCATATTATGGTTGGCTGTACTAAGTCGGTTAGAAACTTATATGAAGGTGAAATTTAGGGGAAGGAGAAGCGAGAAGCTTCACGAACTTGTGCCTGAGCTTCTTAAGAACACTTTGCTTGTTATGAAAACAGGCCAAGTACTAGTGCGGAGCAGTAGTGAAGATGGAAGTAGTTTATGGGAACTGACATGGCTGCATATAAATAATATTGCTCCGTCAATGCAATCTGAGGTGTTCCCGGAGCAAGATTCCGAGCTTTTGCAGAAAAAACAGACTGAAAAGGTTGAAGGTTTGGTATCTGATGAAAACAAATCTTTGTCTTCAAATGAAACAGAAGGTCAAGATGGTCCTGGTATTAGTTAATCATAGTTGCAGCCCCCTGGCTACCTGAATTGGTTTTGTTTGTGTCCCTTTGAACCCATGATCTCAGTCCTTGATTGGTTTTCTTTTGTTCCGAGGTTGTCCGGGTTCTCTTCAAGTGATTATGCAGAACATCTCAGATCGCATTCGCATCTTCACTGGGACGCTTGATGCTAGTGTACGGTTTTTGGTTGAAGGTATGTTATGGCTTGAGACATTAGAATGAGCCCTTGTAGTGTGGTTCTTCAAGAGACCACTTCCTCTCTCCATGAGACCAGGCCTGTGCTGGTTTAACTGCAGATTTATTGAGTCTTCCTTACTAAATTGTACAGAACTCGATATTCTCTTTACCTAGCTGCGAGATGTAATTTACTCGGTATGATGCAAGCTACACAAGTTTTGAAATTGTCATAGATATATATAATATATATATTTGGACGTCCAAGAATATGCCTTCATTGATTTATCAACTTATGCTATTGTTTCAGAGTCCAAATAGAATTTTGATAATTTTACTGATACAAATTCAATTTCAAAAGCCAACGATTTCTGCTTCGCTTCAATTTGACTATTTCTTTTCATTTGATATTTTGGTATACCAGTCATACTTATCACTTTTATAAAAGTTACTTATGGTGAAGCATTTTACTGTTAACCTTAACGTAATTTTCTTTTTGGAAAACAGAATATCTTAATTACTAGTAATTTTGTAAATTTGAATTTATGATAAATCAAATGAATTACAAAAAACCAACTAAGATACTGGCAACAAACAGAAAACGGTCTTTTCACCAATCCACCAAAACTTTAGTGGAGTTTGATTCACAGGATCAGACAGACTCTTAAGATTTGGTTGCCATGGAGAGTATCTTAGGTTTCTGTCAAAATTATCCTCAGGCAAAAGATGTTAGGATTTTTTATTTTTTTTTTCATTTTTCAAATTGTGTAATCCTTTCAAACTCTAAAATTCAGAATAATTCAAAATATATTTTGTATTTTAGAATTTTGGAAGATATTTTTTTGAATTAAAAAATATCTTTCCAATTATAGAAATTGGAATATAATTTTATATTCTGTATGTATTTTAGAGTTCAGAATGATAATTCCATAAAATATCTTCATAACTCTAAAATTCGAAATATGAAAAAAAGGGAAAGAGAGGTGTCCATGGAAAAGATGAAAAATATGTTGTCATTTAACGTGTTTTGTGGTGATTTATCACTGTTTTGAAGATTTATAAACAGATATACAATTTTATTAAAATAAATTAATGTGAAGTATGTTACAAAACGATGGATTGCATTAGTAACACTTTTTTAACTTTTATTCTCATACCGATATTTTATTTTTTAACAAGATAATGTCTAACATTTATCTTAATTTAATATAGACAGATACATGTTATATGACAAAATATTAAATCCAAGTCAGTAATGAGAATGTTTATTAACAAGTTGCACCAATATCACCTCTCACTGCATAATTTCATTTTTTCTCTACGAGTAATACAAATATTAACAATTAATAAGAATAATTATTTATATAAACAACTTCAAGTGGTATTATGTATAAAAAAATCTTTTGACATGTAACTTTTATAACGTACTCAAACCATTCCCATTCCCATTTTAGATGTTTTTAAAAAAATGTATTTTTAACAACTTTTTTAATATTATTACTAAAGTAATGTAAATTTATATTTTACTGTATAGAATATTCTCTACATATAAATATATATTTTTTATAAAATCTTGTGATATTATTGTCTAAAAGAAAGATAACCGAAAACTTGTGCAAAGTTTTTAAGTGGGGAAAATAAAAAATTTGTTTGTGAAGAAAAACATAACCAATTCAAAAAAAAAAGTAAAAAAATAAAAACAATTTTTTTAAATTTTAATATATGATTTTGTGACAGTTAAGTTTTTTTTTATAGAACGAGTTTTAGTTTTAACACAAGAAAAGACTAAAAATAGAAATAAATTATTCTAAAACTAGTTTAAAAAGAAGATGATAGAAGAAGTATATGAAGGTGAAAAGAAGTGAGAAGCTTCATTTACTTTGCTGCACAAACATGGTGAATCATGAGTAGGAAGTTTGATGCCTGATAAAGTGTTTCCAATTAATAGATGATGCAAAGTAATAGAGGAGACTAAGAAGGTAGTTTTCATAGTTTGAAGATGCACAAAGCTTCTTGAGTTATAAATCTCATGCTTATCACATACATAAGGTATTTACATTTTGATACCAACATATTTCCTGAGAAAAACCGATTGTTATGAATTGGGTGTGCCTGAATGGTAAACAGTGTATGCTGCACAATAATGTCTCTTGGAATATAATTACAAATCACTCAGTAACATCACATGCTATGGAATTGCTATTGAAAATTGAAATAATTGTAAAAGGTGGCAGCATGCTAATTGATTATCACTTTATGGCGAGTGAAGACTCAAAATAAATTTATGTGGTGGAGCCTCTGAAGAAGAAACGCAACTTCTATATAACAATGGTAAAACAATAAAACCATGTCAGATGAAGTAATAATGCAGAAGCTACTTCTAATAGCCTCTGGTTTCATGCAGATCATTTATGAGTTGAAGCAGAACCAAACATGCACCACTACAATTCAAGATTGCTTCTGGGGCAGTTTGGAACGGATAAAGAAAAGAAGGGAAGGTTCTATGTCAAGAGATGTTGGAGGAAAACAAAAATGCATAATCTCTGTGTTAGAGATTTTATATTGACTAAAAATGGAAATATTTTATAATATATATGATATCTGAATTTCACTCTTCTACTTTTTTTTTCACTCATTTTTTTTCTCTTTTATCTTCTTTTGCTTTGTTTCTTTTCTCCCTATCAAGAAGCATAAAAAAGTATCACGTTGTGCAGCTGATACAGAAAGTACAGAAGATGTAAAAGACAATTGAGGCTTTTGCCTTTTGTTTAAGGAAAAATGTACTATCTGACAAACCTGTTTAATATCATATACATGAGTCATTGTCTCATATAATGTTCTACTGAGGTAAGGGCCCAAACATTAACTTCATAGAAAGTTAAAATTAGATTTTGCAGAGCAAGCCATAACTTATCACATGATATCTCATTTGTCCCTGCATGTTATGGAAACTAATACAAATTTAACAAAATTGAAAAATGTGATTGTCACCAAAAAGGTTTTGATGGTTTTTTTATGTTCAAATTTTCATTTAGAAAAAAACAAACAAAACTAACTCCTCATAAAGTAATAGTTGAGAATCACATAATGATAAAATTCATTTTCAATAATAATAAAATGATGTACTAAAACAATATAATTAATGATAGTATTTTCCCGAAGACTAAAACAATTATAATAATTTATAAAGACTTAAAAAACACATTTAAGTATTTCTTTTATTAATTTAATTATTCTATCAATATTCTTCATTTTATTAGTCATGCCAGCGGTAAACTAATTAGAATTATTAATAATAGTGATTAAAAACAAACACTATAAAAATGTGAAGGAAAAGAGAAGAATTTTCGAAAACTAAAATTAAACCCAATTTTATTATTACAAATTTTAAACACATTTAAACCTTTTTTTATTTACATCGTCATTCAAGGATAGATTGTTATTTGAAAAACTATTGATTATATAATATTTTTAAAATTATGTTTAAAATGGTTTCAAAAGTGTTAACATTAAAAATTTTAATTTTTAATGTTGTCAATTTTACATCGATTAGAGATAAAACTAATTTATAATATTACTACAAGAAAATTTGGTATTACATACCGCTCAAATTCGTATGTAAGACAATAAATTTGTATGTAAAACATAGTTATATACGGACAAAAATTTGTATGTAAAACTGTCACAGGTAACTGTTACATAGGGATTTGAGATTTGTATGTAACTGTGTTCAGGTTTACATGCGAATATATCCGTATCTGTTCAGGTTTATAATATTATAAGTGAAAACAAACTTCATCTTTCAAGTCAAATTTAAAAGAATAAATTAAATAAACTTTTTAATATAATATTAGTGTCTATCATAACCAATTCTTAAGTTTAAACTAAGTTTAAACTCAATTCTTAAAATCACTAATTCCATTCATTTGAAGATATTAAATTAATAAAATAAGTGCACATAAAATGAAGACAACAATTATAACTTAGAATATTTACACATTAACTATACGACCTTAATTATGATGGTTTTTGAATCTCAATTAATTGTTGATATCTTAATGGTTTTCAGTTCCAAATGTGCAGGAACATTAACACAAATGCACGAGTAGTTCCATTAATTCCTTTATGTCATCACAAATGGTGCGCAGCCATATCCTTCCTTTATCAGAAGCTTATTCTTGCTCATAAAAATACAAGAATTAGGGAGTAATATATTTAATTGATAAGACCAATTCAATGTAATACTTCAAAGAGTGTCTTTCAGAACCCTCACTGAATATTAAGCATTCAAATTCTGAAATCCATTGGAAGAACTCATGTGTATAACGATAGAAAGTAAGAAAGTATTTCTATTTCATATGTAGAACTAAGTTTTCTAACTAGGGTTTTCTCATATTAATCTTAATTAGGGTTATTGGTTTTTATGATTTTTTTTACTATAACTTGTTAAATAATTTTAAAAATAATAAATTTGTGCAATAAAATTATAATAAAAAGGTATCACATAAAAAGACACACTATACTTAGTTTTCTTGTTAATATTTATAAATCTATTCTACAATTTTGTAGTTAAAATTTACTATATAAATTTATTGTGATGTTTTTTGTTGGAGATCTGACATCAACTAGAGATGAAAACATTTCATTGTATATAAGTGGGTGCAAACCTCAATCTCATGAGCCGATTTTATGAGGTTGAGTTAGGTTTAAAGTCCGCTGTATTTGTAGGTCTTTGTTTCCGGTCTGGAATCTTATCTTTGACCTATAGTGCATTATCTGTCGGTTTCCCAGTTGGCAGGGTACTAGAAAACTTGGTGTTGGGGTTTTGTATAAGGGTTGAGACACCCCTGAAGTGTTTCATTTTATTTTATTTATTCTTTGTTAATAAAAAAAAAGGTTTAAAGTCCGCTTCGTAATATGATTTTCGAGTCTATCATAGCAAGTATTTGTTGGACTTATCAGACCATCCGCTATCAGACTGTTATTGAACCATCTATCATATGTTATCCCACCGATTACATTTTATTTAGATATAATAGACCGTTTGATTTAGTTCTTAGTTTTGAACCTTTTATTCATTAAACTTACCAACCAATACACCAAATTTTACATAAAATAATTTCATTTCTTCTCTACTAAAAATATAAATTGGTATCCTGCAATTTTTCTTAATAATTTTAGCATGTTTTCATTAATTTTTATTCAAACACTTTTAAAATCATCCCTAGATGAAAGGTGTGTTTGAAAGGAGTGAAAAAAAAAAGGAGAAAGTAAAAAATATAATTTTTAAATACTCCTAACTTTGAAGTCTAGCTTAACGTGACAAGGGAGGGAAAACCTATAAGATTATGAGCTAGCTAGGGACACATGCAAAAGATTTGTGTCTTAGATTATCAAATCTTTGACTCTTAGTTAAGCTATAAAATTTTATAATACAAAGAAAACACTTTAACCTTTGAAAATCAACACTTTGAAATGCAGTTTTTTTTTATTTGTCAGCTATATGAACTAATTTAATTTGGTAGTTTTCTTGTTTTTTCCCCAGTATTCTAGAAAATAAATATAAAAAAGCCTCTTTTCTAAGGAAAAAACTCTGCCAGGTAATAGAAATTTAAATTTAATCCTTTAATTAGAAGAGAAAAATATATAAATTCTGGTAGGTAATTCTTTTTAACATTTTAAGACATCAATTTGCTCGGAGTGGTAAAATGTTACAGGGGCCTATCCTATAGGTTAGGGTGCTGGTTCAGTCTTATAAATGACCTATTCTTACTGTCAGTTTCAATCCATTATTTGATTATTATATTATAAAAATTATAATTCTGTATATCATATTATATCTACTTTTTTTATTTCTTGCTCATGTATGCATAACATTGGCATTAGTTAACACCTATCTATCTACCACAAACCCTCTAACACGGACACTGATACGATACACTGATACGATATGAAGATATGTATAACGGACACTGATACGATATGAAGATATGTATAATCTCTAAAATGTAAGATACGGAGATACAGATTTATATATTATATAATTATAAATTATATAGATTGACAATAAATATTTATGTGCATAAAAATGTTTTTCATGATTGGTTCAAAAGAATTCGTTTCTTATTTTTATAATCATAATAAAAATTTATACAATAAATTTGAGTTTTTAGAAAATTAATGTATTTGTCTTTTTAAAAAATTTGTTAGACCCGTATTAGAATTGTTAGTAATACAACAAATATTTTTTGAATTGGGCACTTAACCGATAAATATCCTACAAGTATCGTTATATATGTCTGAAACAGACACGTCATTTAAGATGAGTGTTCGAGTTTCTTATTTCAACACTATTACCACATCATGTAGGTTGATGGAAGCTTCTAGGATCCACTTCAGTATCATCACCGGTGTCTCCTTCATCCCTGTGAAACACAAAGAGACCCATTTTGGGTATATTTTGATATTCTATTTTGTCTTTACAGTTTATCTGTAAATTATATTTTATCTTTATAACCATATTCTTCAAATTACTCATATTTCAAACTTTATCTTATAAATTACTTAGTAATATATACTATTTAACTGTCATTAACTTAGAAAAAACTGGATAGAAACTAAAAAATGTCTCGTAACAATAGCATTTACATTAAAATGTTGAATTTGAATTTTATAAATGAAAAAGCTTACGAAAATGATTAGTCAATTTTTTTTTAAAATAGTCATAAATAAAATCATTGAAAAAAAAGAGCAGTGCTAGAAAAGCTAAAGAGATTCAGAACCTCTACAGCTAGTCCTTTTCTTTTGGGTCATAGAGTCCTTAGTTGCTTTCAATTATCTTTGGAGGGACATGCACACTTTAACATCTGTGTAGTTCACTTCACTCCTTTGCTATTTTCATGGCTTAATTCTTCCCTTTAGAACCTAGCCATTATCATATTTTTCTCAGCTTCAATTCAGCACTTGTTCTTTGCATGTGATATCATGGGGTCTCACTATCAGTACTGGATGCATGTGAGGAGAGAACAAATCATGAATTCACAGCCACATAAAGCACCAATTATTGGAGATGTCAGGAAGAACAATTGGGAAGAAAGGGCTTTTGCTGAAGACGCAACTAGGAGGAGTCTTGGTTGGAGCATGTGGCCTCCAAGATCTTACTCTTGCACCTTTTGTAAGAGAGAGTTCAGGTCTGCTCAAGCTCTTGGGGGTCACATGAATATCCACAGAAGGGACAGGGCTAGGCTCAAACAAAACCTCAGAGCTCATCACAATTATGAACCCTTTTCTCATCATTACCATCACCAAAATGATGTCACCATCAAATCCTCATTAGGTAATAATCATCATTTTTCTGCACCACTGATCTCCACCCAGTTAAATTGTGGTCTTACTCATCCTCATAACTACTCTAGCCAAGCAACTACAATTTCAACAACCAGATCACTCTCATGTATATCCACACAACAAAACTGTGTTATCTTGGGACAAATGGGGTCTCCTAAATCAGAACAAGAAAGGGTGGTCAAAGCAAAGGAGTACAGTTTTAAAGCCTTGGGATGCAGTGATTTTGTTGAAACAAGTTTGTCTGTGGGTCTGACTTCTATGTTTGGCCAAAATTCATCACCAATCGTTCCTTGTTGGGACACACCCAAAATCAGTTGCAAGAGACTAAAAAATACCATTTCTTCTCTTCCTCTTTTCCTCAGACCATGTTCAAAGGACGAAGGCCTGGCTTTTCAACCTCTGGAAATCTCACTTGGACTTCATCATGGAATCGAAGACTTGGATCTTGAACTCAGGCTAGGGAAACAGCACAAAGTTAAGTAGTTACTTGTTAATTTATAGAACAAAAACACAAGTTTTGAAGTTAATTATATTTCAAGTCTCGGTGTTGCTTTGTAACCCTTCCCCTAGCCACTTCTTTCGATCCTCCATTTTTTGTTGCTAGAAGAACAAAGAGGCAAGAGGACCTTCTCTTTGCTTCAATGATAACGTTTACTTCCTTCAAATGTTTAATTCTATGACCTCTTGTTATTGCATGTTACTTATCTTTCTTTTTCTTTTTTCCTTCATCAATGTACAGTGTTTTTTTATTTGTTAGTCTGAGATCAGTGTGCTGTTCAATGAAGGTAAACTGATAAATGAGGAAGATACTAAATTTCAAGAACATATGAACTTGAACTCCAAATTATACGTCAATGTGGTTTATGTGAAGGGAGAAGAAAAACAAGATGAACAATATTACAGAACTTTTTGATAAATTATAGTTGCTTTTATCACTTATCTTATATTTTTATAAATTGATTTCCTTTTATACTTGTATTGTTTTAAAATTGGACAAGTTTGTTGCGCAACTATAATTTCCCACAAATCAAAAGGAATTAAAAAAAAACAAAAATTGGAATTATTAATGTTATTTATTATTATCTTATTTTGTTGTCTCTGGTGCACACAATAGTTTACAGTTTAGGCGTACAAATTGTATGCAAAAAGAAAGCTGCAAGTTTGAACAGAAATGGGAAAGGAGAAATTAAGTGTAAGGTATTGAAGTGGTGAAAGAAACTGACAATAACTGACAATTAGAAGTCATTTCATGTACATAAATTCCACATAACTAACAGTAGTGGTAACCCTCATAAAATCTCTACAAAATAATCAATAATTGGTAACTCATGTCTATCTATGAGATGGAAACATCGATACTGAAATATTTGAGGTAATTCTTCTCAAATTTATTAAATCTACAAGTTGAGTTGTTTGATATAGAAATTTGTAAGAGACTTTCTAAGTCAATAAAAAAACAGTATAAGAGTAGAAAGAATATTAGATTGTGTACTTATAGATTTTTGGATTTTCAATAAAAACGTTAAAATAAATAAAATAAAAAATTAGTAACATACATTATGTTTATTTATCGTGTGTGTGAAGCTATAAAACTTGGACACTCCTCTTAAATGGTGTGCTGGTGTCGGATACTCGTAACGGAAACCGAAACTCATATAACACTTGTCGAACACGTATCCGTGAAGTGTCCAATTCAAAAGTATTTGTTGGATGTCTGATAATTCTAGTACGCTTCTGACACAATTTTAAAAAGGAAAAATATATTAATTTTCTAAAAACGCAAATTTATTGTATAAATGTTTATTATGATTATAAAAATAAGAAACAAATCATTTTGAACTAGTCATGAAAAATATCTTTCTGCTCCAAAAAATAATCAGGGACATACTTGTGCATATAAATCTTTATTGTCAATTTATATAATTCATAATTATATAATATACAGATTCGTGTCTCCGTAACCTATATTTTAGAGATTATACGTATCTTCGTGTCCGTGTACGACAATAACCGTGTGAGTCTGTGATGCAGAGGCGTGAACACATGTAACTATTTATTTTTCTACTTTATTCGTATCTATTCACTTTCAATCAAAACACCTGAACATTGGCATTGTTAATTAATAAATAATAATGAATTAGAATCTTAATTCACCTCATCACAACCCATATAGTTTCCATGACTCTTCAGTCCACTTTTTCTTCCTAACGCGTCCAAAAACTCAACTAACCACACGGATTCAAATTGAATATATTGTTGTACAAGATAATTAATGTTGTAAAAATCACAAGTGACAAAGATCACATCATAGGCCTTGTTAACATGTCTTTGTTTTTTCTCATGGAAGTATTATCCACATGTTGGCCTCAGCTGTTAAACTTTTTGCATGGTAGAGGGAAAACAGGGTACAGAGGAAATAATAAACAGAAAGATAATGAAAAAAGAGAGTTATATTTATGTTTTTTCACCATGATTTATAATCATATTTTTGAACTTTTACATATTCTATTACCATTATCGTGTTAATTATAATTTTTCACAGGAATTAAGCAGGTAGACCTGGGAGGCTAAAAATGTGCGTATTTGGCATAGGTTTTAGAAGATGGAGAGTGTTGTAATTATAGTAACTCAAAAACAGTGGTAGCCACCTTATTATGACACAGACACGGCGACGTCACAGTCTCTGCTTTTCATTTCAACTTCTTCTCTCAATGGAAACTTCATCCATACTTTGACTTTGTGCAGGCTATGCTGTTTTATTTAATTCTTAGATCTGCGAACAGAAACAACAACGTCAGAGAAAGAGAGAGAGGCATCGATGTATACGTTACCAGGGGAATTCACCTTCTTCTACCTAGCTTCACATGCATTCTCATTGCAGATTGGTTCATGCACTAATGATCAAAACACACCAAAGGAGAGGGTTAGAGCATTTTTGTTATATATGATCATTACAATCATTAGACCTAGAGATTTTGTTATATAATATATGATAAAAGAGTGAGATATCTTCGTTAATGGTGGATTAAGAGTTGTGTACTGAAGTTGGTCGGTCGAACGTTCACCTAGACTCTGTCAGTATTACAGATCATTTGATCGCTCACTTGTGTATCACAAAGGCTGTTAGGTAGCGCGTGACCGACCGATCCATAACGATAAGTTATGGGTTGACCAAGTCAGTACGGTTAACTTATAATTAAAAATTACTTAGCACAATCCTAAACACAAACTAATTTTCTAATCCGGTCAACCAACAAAGACTCATTAAAATTATATAAATAATGCAGATTCTAAGAATCAAGTACGTTGTTATCTACCGTGTCTGACAACCAAGTATATTCTATAAGTACCATTCGAGTATGAATTTGGACACATTAAACAATCGTTCTCGGCACCCTAATACCTGAACGAGAACAAGGTGTAATATAGCATGCATTTTAGCTACAGAAAATCCTTATTTCTCTCTCACTTGTTTGCAGTCTCCCCTCAAATTTGTAAAACATTCAACAGTTAAAGGAAATGACCTTTTGCGTTATGAATAGAACACATCTAGCATCTTCTCCTTCTATACTATTACTCTGTCGTTACACATTCTGACTTGTTGGACTAACATATTCTGGTTTGAATTTTAAAAAATATTTATATAACTATATGACAAAATATGAAAAATTTGTGTAATGGTATCAAACTACTTAAAGAATTCTATTAAAAAATAACTTTAAATATAATTTATACTCACAGATTCATTTATTAGAAAGTGTAGTTTGTTCTCAATTATATATCATATAATCTTATCTGTAATATATGTGAAATAATTTTGAATAATTTAAATTGATTTTTAAATTTAATCTATATTTACTGTAGTAAATGTTTTATAAACCTGATTTTAAATCATGCAGTCTGTGTTAGGTTTACTGTTGGAATGGAGATGGTACTGTTTTAACAAGTTGTTTATAGATTTTTGATGTTTTTGGCTTAAGGAGAGTGTAATAGTAGTATTAATGTGGTTGCAGAGCAGGTTCAGAGTGTAGAGAAGAACTGACAAATGCAGAGACGTAGCACGTGTGTCTATATATTAGGACTCTTTTGACAGTGAAAACAACTAAACAGACATATGAATATATAACCAATAGCATTGGTTCTTGAACAAACTTCCACAAATGACACCTAAAGCTATTATAATTATAACACTTTCTTTATATCACATCTTATTTTTTAATTTCACTCTTTCATATTATTTTTAAGATTTTTCTTCAAGTTTTGTTTTAGTTGTAAGATTTTATGAAACTTACATTTTTTGTAATTTTATTTGTAATCTAATATTTTTAACTTACAACATTAGTTCAATTATATAACTAAACATATATTTTTATTTTTAAAATTTAGGATCTTATAGTCAACATATTACATAGCATATTTTAATGAAGGTTTATGATAAAATGTAAATGTTAAATTCAAACTACCTAATTGTATATATATAAAATTCCACTAAGATCAGTTTTTTTTCATCTATAATAAACTAATTATATTAAATAAAATGTGACAATTAAAGAATGTTTCAATTCATATAAAAAAAAGATGTTAGATGCCTTCAAGTCAGAACTCATTACAACCTAAGAACATATCATCTCAAAACCTTATATACATGTTCTATAATTTGAAAATGAAATGACTTAAACATAAAAACCTAACTAAAAGTCCAAAACATCACATAATGATACAACAACTAATAAAAAAGACATAAACCACAAGCTGTTTAGAGTACTTAGTTTTCTTAATAGTTTAACAAAGTCTAGAAAGCATTACACTTCAATATGCTATCTGTTCCATATATGCACCACAACAAACACATAGTTACAAAAGTGCAACAATTAAAAGTCCAGAAGTGCTGACAAGATTAACCTTGTGACCACACCAACAGAATCCAAAAACATGTTTGTGTTGAAATAACATGCAAAAGAAACTATTATTTTTGTACATTAAAAATAAATAAGAATAAAAAATAATGATTTTAGATTTTGAAATATATATTTAAAGTAAGTTATAAATATTAAAATTATATCTGGTAATTTTTAAAGACTAAAAAAACTAACAACTTTTTAACTTTTAAAAGATGAAATACAAAATGAAATTTAAAAAACAAGACATATTCATTTTATTGTATAAAATTATATTTAAATCATGAATGATGATATTTTCACATGTATAAAAAAAATATGTGAAGTTTGTTGTAAGATAGTTGATTTTTTTTATTTTAGGGTTGTCAGTATTATTTTTATTAAACCATTTTTATTCATACTTTTATCAGTCAAAGTGGAAACGAACACCACGCCTATTGAACTTTCCCTACATCCACCTGCTGTTATTCCTAATCTATAACCAGGACTCTCAATGCTTTTTTTCTCTCTAAAATAATTATATATATATATAAATAAATGGATTGTATTAGACAAAAGTGGCCTGAAATATTTTGTTAGGAAAAGGTACAAGAAGGGCTATTTATCTATTTGGATAAAAAAAATTAAAAAATCTAAAAATATAAATTTTTAAATTACGTAGTAGTGAAAACTAAAAAAAAATAATAGAATTTATATAAAATGATATTTATAAAATTATATATATACTAATTTTAACTTGTGAACATAAATTTAGTTTCTCTCAAAGTGTAAACAAAACTGGTAGAAAACAACAGTAGATAAATAACTCGAAAGATTAAAAAAAAAACTATTCGGGTTGGAAATATATTAGTAAGAAGGAAAAAGGCCTTTTATAATTGTTAGTTTTACCTAAATATTTAGAGAGAAAGGGATGGTGAGAGAATAATTATATGAGTGTTAAGGTAATAATATTTTATTCATTATACTTATTTATTAGTATATTTGTATAATTTTATATGTATATATATTTTACTTATTTTCTTTAATTCTTAACGTGTGTATATATATATATATGAAAAATAGTAAGAGAAACAACATAAATAAATTTTAAATTCTAAAAAAAGAAACCATATTTTTATAACATAGTATTTTTTCAATTATAGGAAAATTCTGTTTTAATCATATATGTATTATGTTTAAAATATGACTATAAAAATAAAT
>Ga0123342_1003873_pt1 | contig 23526 bp, 7 predicted proteins | sample Turbeawhitnodule_FD_89960 | JGI IMG/M metagenome (GOLD analysis project Ga0123342, IMG submission 89960) | Root nodule microbial communities of legume samples collected from Mexico - Turtle bean Mexico white nodule | ecosystem: Host-associated > Plants > Roots > Nodule | place: Mexico: Nepantla... | reverse complement strand
TATGATTTGATGACAAAGAAAAGTGCATGGTCATATTTGGTTGGAAAATCAGGAAGGTTGTATTGATCTGTCCTGATTTTGCTGGTAACATTTCCACTCCCACCTAGGGCCAAGTTTCTCACAGAATTACCACCAGACACTAATGCACCTTTTGCATTAGCTGTTCTAGGACCTTGATTCTGCTCATTAAGAGAATCATTGACCTTGTTTCTGTTTTTCAACTTATCAGTACTAACCCAGCCCTTTGTATTTGTTTTTACACTAAGCAAGTTGTTTGGATAGAGGAATCCAGTCTTTCCTTGATTGTATGTGGGAAACTTGGCAACAGGTGAATGGAGGACTGAAACAGGTGCCTGAAAAAAAATTACAAGCTCATTAGAACAATCCATTCCAAGGGTAATAGGGTAAAGCCAAAGCAAGAAGAAAAGTAAGGTTACTTTGTTTGTTTGTTTTGGCTGGTTTCTCTTAACATGAGTTGATGAGACCTCCAATAATGGTGTTGAACCCTTCACTTCTGCCGAGTTAGAGGAGGGTGAAGACTTTGATACAATACCACCAGAATGACTGTGGGAAGACAAATTAGATCTACCATTTGGTTTACCAGGCAGTTCATTATAACCATGTCCTTGTAACCCATCTTGTGTGATTAGAGAAGAATCCCATGAGTATGTTGATGGTGGTAATTCTCCATATGATAGAGAAGCTGGAAAATAACCAGGTGATCCAATTGGGTGTTGAAAGATGGATCCAGGGTGGTAGACATTATACTGTCCTTCAACACCAGCTGTACCTATAGGAAAGTATGAAGGGTAGCCAGTCTGAAATCCTGGCACGAGATAGACATAAGATCCATTATCTGCTTGCATGACCTAAATTGAAGCAACAGAAAGAACAAAAATATGTATTGAGACATGTATCATACATCAATGAATATTAAAAAGATCAACTATATGTTAGCTTGACTTTAAGGTAAGAATGCAAAGATAGTACATGGACAAATCCAATTGTTTCAGTAAAACAGTTAATGTCTCATATGCTCTGAATAAATACGTGGTTTAGAAAAAGATGTAATGTATGTATTAGTTTAAAATATTAATCATTTCGATTTTATTTTTTTTATATATGAAGAAACTGTTTAACTGGTGGTGGGTACATTCAAGCAGAAGACAAATCAAATAACTGTGTTCTCAAGATGCCAATAGATATATTATTATTATTATTTTCTAGTCCACCCTTTCTTAAAAGAATATGATTCCTGGAGAGTCTGATTATTTCTCAAAAAAACATTAGAGTGGAAATGCTGTTAAATGATGTGGTTTATGTCCCTCATGAGAGACTACAATTTGTTTTGCTAGAATATTTGAAGGCAAAAGATTTAATTTACCCTATTGTCAGATTCAAATATTTATGCATGCATAGCCTGAATTGACCAGATTTACGCCAAGTCAACCACAGTCCACAGAGAAAGACTCAACAATAACATCAACAGCATGACCAACCACAGTTCAACTCAAGAGACTTACAGGGTACTGAAGATCCATGGCATCCGCACCAACATAATACCCTTGGTTGTCTGACTCTCCAAAGAAACCACCATAACCTGTGATCATTCTACCGTAAGAAGTGAACACATAAATATTGCAACCAATTGAAATGAATAGGGAACCATTGGAGGGAACATCTTTGACCAGCAGCAACTAACCTGGATAGTAGTAACCATAATAGCCACCAGCAGGATAAGGAGCACCCTGATCTGTGGACAAGTACTCATGATCCACATCAACATCCTTAACACTACCAGAAGCATCTCCTATGGATGATACACATGATCTTGCATCAGATGGGGAACTTGCACCCTTCGAAGGAACCTGAACAAACATCATCCAGATGAACAGTAAGAAAACATGAATTGCCTCTGTCTCTCATACACCACCAATGAAACAGTTCATTTCAAATCAAAGAACAGAAAAAATAATAATTAAAAAAAATAAAGATCCTGAAATCCAAAGCTAAAGTGATACTTTAGACATCACATGCAACAACAGATAGAAAGGCATGAGGCTAAAATGAAATTTTTCATTGGTTACCGTATTGGAATTATTGAGTTCAGCCGCTGAAGAATCACCATGAAGCTTCTTCATCATTTCATCTGCAGCTGTTAAAAGCAGAAAATTTAAAAATCTCTCTTTTTTACAATCTTTTTCATCTCATCTTACAAAGGGTGACCAAAAGAAAAGAAAAGAAAAATCCAAAGCATGAATAACACCCATAAATCAAAAGAACAAAGTAAAAGTGGTGAGGGATTACAGTTTTGCAATTGAGCAGCCATGCCAACAGTACTTAAAACAGAATCTCTCAGCTTTCTCAACTTCAACGAAAATCCTCAAAAGCCCTTTAACACAATTCACTGAATAGAGAAAACTCAGCAGATCCTCCAAAACAACCAAGGAATACAGCTTTATATATGATATTTTAGTATATATAAAAAAAAGTTCAGTTTTGCTATCGGCTTCAACTATGAAGGTGGAATCAAAGAGTACAAAAACTAGAGAAAACAGAAAAAATCCCACAAGATATTTCAGAGAGAAAAATTCTGGGTATGGATTTTTTTTGCAGCTTGTGTCTAGATTTCAGGGCTATGCCAAAAAAAAAGATATTTTTTTTTGTGTGAGGAAGAGAGAAGGGCGAAAAGCACGGTGTGGATATCCTTTAAAAGATAATATTTTTGGTTGGAAGATATGGTTTTGAATAGAGAAACTATTTAAAGGGATGGTGATGAATGAATGGAAGAGAGAGAATCCTCAGAACAGAACAGAACAGAGAACACAATGGAAGAGAGAGAAAGAGAAGGAGAAAAAGCAAATGGCATCTCATAAAATAGAGAAAAGGGACGGTCCACACGGCTCCACGTCATCATCTTTTATTTCAATCATATAATATTTATGAAAATTAAAATTAAAATTAAAAATAAGTATTGATGGAGTGCTTTTACAGCTTTCAGACTTTCACTCTTCTTTTTGAGTTTATCTCAGTCTACCCGCGTGAATTCAAAATGGTAGAAATAAAATTATTAATTAAACAGTAATTTCTCTTAAGGGTTGTTTATATGATTTTTAAGAAAGTATAAATATAATAAAAATTATTTTATAAAATATATTATTAGAGTTTATTTTTATTGTATTTACTTTTTACATCATAATAAATATATAATATATTAAATAATTAAAAATTAATACAGAATAATTAAATATTCTATTAAGTTTAAAAAATAACAATTAAATAAAATATATTCAAAATTTGAACATTGAAAGGAACAGAAATTGTATTCAAAATGTTAACATTTTTTTTTTATGTATTTTTAGACATTTGACTTGAAAAGGAACGGTTTGTTTATTATTTAAATTTAATTGCAAATTGTGTTTTAGATGTTAATGATTGAGTGATAGAATTGATAAGGAAAATAAAAGAAATATACTGTTGAAAAGTTATTTACTTTTTTAACTTATCTGATAAGTATGACTATTGGATACAATATCTGAAAATATGTATAAATCATAAATGCTAGATAAATGACTAAAAGATTTTAGTTTAAAAAATAAAAGTCAAAATAAATGTTACAGTAAATAAATAAAAATATGCAAGCAATTCCAAATAATTGGCAACATTTAATAAAATTAATATATATATATATATAATATTGTGCTTTGACCAATATTTTTTAAGTCATAGACTTTTAAGTGCATTATTTATGTATTCATAAGTCTCATTAATAGTTAATAATGTACTCAATTATATATCAAGATGCATGTGTTACATATTTTTCATTTTAATATAAAAATAAAAAAGTAATAATTTGTATGAAATGTTTTTATATTATTATTTAATAACAAATTATTATGAAAAGTAAATATGTTAAATTCTATAACATTAATTAACTTGAAAATATAATCTATTATGATTTCTATTTAATTAACTATTTAATGTATTGGTAATATAAATAATTTTTCCAATAGCATTAATAAAAACTTCTGATATGATAGTTTTTGGTCTTTTGGAAATTTGTTTCTCAAATAATATATATCTTGTTTTATAATTGAATGATTATATGTTTCGTATTATTAGTTTATACAAATTATACTGATGTTGTTTAATAAAAAAATTAACATTAATCCATATTATATTATGTTTTAAATAACTATCTTGTAATAGAATAAATTAAATAATCATATCTAATAGTTTATTTCAAAATTTCAAATTATATGTGATTAAAATTGTAGTATCTTCATAGTTGTTAATATTATAAAATATTACAAGCAAATATAATAGATATCAATATACTTATAGTTATACACTAACAAAATTTGGACATTATCACCAAAACCATGTTGATGGACTTTTGTGTATTCGGTTGACCATGATAGAGTAGGATGCATTTCCCATTTCTTTTTGGACCTTTTTTATCATCCTGAGAAAGTTAAGGTCAAGTAGATGCGGAAGATTGAATGGTAAGCCATGACTATATGATATATAAGAAGTTTTCATATTTTGTTATATGACTTTTTAGCCTTAGGCAAAGACACTTGTTGCATACTTGTTGTCAAATCCTTTTTTTTTTTTTTATAAAGTTGTTTATAGTTTAACTTCTTACCCTCTATATTCTTAGAATAGTTTTCTTCATAAAAGAGTTGTTCTATAATACTAGTATCCTGGTATACCTTTCCTTTTTATGGATAGAAGCAATTTTGATATCTGTTACAGGATATGGCCTCAGAAATACTTGGTTTAAAGTTGTCACATTTTCCAAAATTAAGGATAAGATGGTCTTGTTTTCAGACATCCTTGCATTATTCTAGAACATTCTTACTAGTTCTAGATAGATTGTTTGTGGTGCAGGAAAAAAGCCTCTTATGTCGCAACATTTCAACTCGAGATTGATGTCCAAGCCTCTCGAGATTGATGTCCAAGCCTCTTTTTTCTAGCTCTTGTAAGTCACATTGGTGTTTTATGAGAAGAATTATGTCAACTGGACTAGAATTTTTCAATATAGAGGTTGCAGGGGTTTGGATGCCATTTGAAAAGCTCAGGGTTTGAGAGAGAGGAGAGTTGAATCACAAGAGTCTTTTGCTTAGGAAAACTTCTTTGTTGTGAGTTAGGGTATTTATATGTAAGGGCAACCGTAATTTTTTGTTTTAGGTTTTTACTAAATTACCCATCCTTTTTTTACTTTGGAATACAAGCATTTTTTGGGAAAGAAATCTTTTATGTCAGAGCCCAATCATTTTTAAGATATGTTTTTTATTCACAGGTATTTTGTGATGGTTTGTGTGTCTTGATGCAGGAGAGATTGGTGTAACCTAGATCATCTAATGATGATGAATCGTTTTATGCTTATAGGATTATTTGTCTAAAATGTTTTTATGTTCCATGGTATTGTTTAGACATTCAATGCATACATTAAACAAAGATACATTTAACATTTTATGGTAATACCTATCTCATATGTCACAACTTCGTCTAGAGTGAATGAGTAGTTTGTTATGTACAAGCTCCATCGTTTTTTCCAATTTTTTCTTATGTACGTTTTTCTTATTGCCTTCTTTGTCTTTCTTCTTTTGAAGATTTGTAGTTTTCTACATTTATGAATTCCAAGTCTCAATCTTTCTTTTCTCCTTTTGAATAGGCATATACTTCAACTTAACTTTGAGGTTCCTGAAAATGTCAAAATTTTCTTTGGTACCTTTACTTTTTTTTGGGTCCTTTTGGATTAGATATGTGTGCTTTTTCCAAGAGACTATCAGATGATATAAAGACTTTGTGTTGTGCAATAGCGTGCTCATCTTGTGTTTTAGTTTATTGACAAATAGATTTATTTCTTTCACAAAATCTAATAGAATTTTTGAGAGGAGGTTCTAGAGATTGGCTACACGTGTTTGATTGATTATAATTAGAAACTTTGGTTCTGAGTGCTTTCAATTTAGATGTAATTTTTATGTATTGTATTACTTTCTTTAAATAGGATTTTCTAAGAGAGTGTATGTTAGAGAGATTTACCTTAATAACATATTTCGATGTTCTCACTGTTAGAAATGTAAGCCTAAACAAGAGGGGATGAATTGTTTTTGAAAGATTTTCGCAAATACTGGATAAGAATGAAAGTAAATGCAGAATTGCAGATAAAGCAATCAAATCAGCCAAGAAACAAAAATGTATTTTAACTTATTCCAGAAAAACAATTGGTTGTTTCTGCGAGTCAATCGATTGTTCTTACCAACACTTCAACATAAATTGATTTAAACAGATTTAAAAGCAGAGAGGGAGAGAAAGATTTACACACAATGTTTTTATACTGGTTCACTCATAACCTGAGCTACATCCAGTCCCATAACAAGCTTTTGTTAATCCACTAGGTAATCAACAACAAATTACAAAAAAGCAAAAAAACTAACACATCAAAGAGCCTATCTTGATACCTTCAAGACTACACACCCTCTTTGATGCACCACCACCACACACAGTCAGAACACCCTCTGACTTAAAATACAAAACATTTTACAGTATTCAAACATAAACAGAAATACAAGAATGAATAGAACAAGTTACACGCGATACACGAAGGAAAACACAACTCCTATTTCACTTTTTTTTATCAAGGCAAAGCATATAGCAATCTTGCAATCTTTTTGAAAAATTCTGAAGCTATTTTCTGTAATCTAATGATGTGTCAAAATAGAGATTCAAAACCCAGTTATAAACCCACAAAAATAGCTGTTTGTTTAAGTAAAACAAAGTCTAAAGCAAATGCATATCAAGCCAAAACAATTTTGACAGTTAAAACAAAATTTGTTATGTTTTTTAAAAAACAATTGATTGAAACCTCGATTCAATCGATTAATTTGGCTTTGACTTGTAATGTCAACCAATTTTAGCTTTTCAAAATCCTTATCAAAACTCCAAGTGTAAAACAACCGATTGAAACGTAGAAACAACAGGTTGTTTATCACTTACTTTGAAAAACAATTTTCTTTAAGAGATCTTGATTGTTTTAGCTTTGGATTGGACTAAGAGTGATTTAACAAATTCTAAATACACAAAACCAAATCCCCAGAAGCAGCAACCCAACTTTAAGCATCCTTCTTGGATTTGGAATCATCAAAGCTTCATCTTCAACACTCACAACATCCCTATGTATTTTTATTTCTTCCAATGAGTCACATCTTATATAAGTCATTGTTTATAATGATGTGGAATCTACCTTTGTGTCTTTGATGGGCTTTGTAAGAGATTCTCATATATCTTTAGCACTTATCACAATATGCACTCTGAAAGCTTCTTCTTCAGATAAAGCACATAACAAAAGATGTATGGCTTTGATGTTCAGTTCATATAACCTCTTCTGTTGATTGTTTTAGGCTTTTCTAGAATTAATTTTTCAGAAATATTGAGTAAAAAAATATACATTTGTTAATTACCTCCACCAAGCCTATACCAATGTAGTCAAGGAAGAAGTTCATCCTGATCTTCCATAGATCATACTTTTCTCCACTGAACAAAGGTGGTAGGTCAATCATTTTTCCTAGTGATTCCATTGAGTTCACCCTTTGATCGTTGCCTCAAGTTCTGTAAAGAACTAACCCTTGAGGTTAGTTCTGATACCAGTTATGGTACAATTGGCTCCAAAAGGGGGGTTGAATGGAGCTTGAACTCAATTCGTTTTTTAATTGATCATGATGAAAAACAAATTATAAGATATATGGGATAGAAAAAAGTATACACAAAGATTTATACTGGTTCACCCCGAACTCTAGGGTTATGTGTTAAGCTCCCCACTTAAAAGTCTTAACTATTATATACCTATCAAGGTAATAAGTATTCTCCACCTCTCTAGGTACACAAGTATTTTACACCTCTCCAGGTAGCAAGTCTTAATCTCCCCCTGAGACTAAGACCTCTCAACAAGTGAGAAAACACTCTCAACAAGAGAGCAAATAGTGAAAGCTCACGCGATAATCTTGACACATTGAATGATTTACAATACAAGACTCATTCCCCAAATTATGAATGCTCTAAATAGCATATGTGAAATATTTTCTCAAAACAATAAAATAATGAAAGTTAATTCGTATGTAATGATCTTTTTATGCTTGTTGCTTCATTGATTTTGTTCTTCATTTTTAAGGTATTTTTATATAGTGTTGAGCGTTGAAGCTTTGAGTCTCTTTATTCACATAGTCGTTGGATGATGGATTAGGAAATCATTGCTCTTGATTGATTCAACTACGTCTTGGAAAATTATTGTATTTGAAAAGTTTTTCTTTTAGTCCTAATGCGAACATTGTTCCATCAATGATGTGATATAAGGATATCTTTTAACTTCATGCATTATTCATCATCTTCTCTTTATCAGACGCTATATAGGCAACTTCTACTTTGATAATATTCTTCAAGTCTTTGAGTATTTGAAACAATTTGAATTATTTCCTTCTTTATCTTTTGAAGTGAAGGTTAACCGTTTAAAGCTTGTGACTTGAATCTTCAATCACATCTTTGCCACAAATGCTTTCACTGTAATTACCTTAGACATTGAGTATGGAAATATTTGCTTTGTTTGTTGCATCATAGGTTTTCTCTATTTCTTTCTCTTCTAGGAACATTGATTTGATTTATCTAATGTTCCTTCAATCTCATTCTCCATAGCGTAAATTATGTTATTCACTTGGTCACATACTCGTTCTTTACTGATTTTCTCTAATCAGTTTTTTCTCGAACGTTGTACTGATTGTTCATCATATTAGACGCTGAATTAGGAAAGTTCTGATTGCGTGTTTAATGCTCGTTCTCACTTTTTCTCTTCTCATTTCAATCTCTTCTGATATTCTCTTATTCTTATCATATGTAGCAGCTTGAATGTCATCAATGACTCCCATGAATTGTGCTATGCAAACACTTTATTTTGCTCATTAGACGTTTGATAAGGAAATTTTTCCTTATTCTCCTATACATCCTAATGGTTCCAAAATATGAGGAAACCTTTGTGATTACCAATGAGTCAATATCTCATAGCAAATATATCACCGAATAACAATTTATTAATATCTTAGAGTATCAAAAGATTTATCAATATATTCCATTCTTACATATTAATTCAAAACATTTAATCAATATATTCAAGTTAATTATCCAGATTAAATCTCTTTCATTATCAATCATAATTTCTCATGAATATATTCCACAAAACCTTTTCAATCACAAATATAAATCTCAATTAAGTACAACTGTATTTTTACAAAATATCTATATCAAATAAACTCATAATGTTTTCAATATATTGGATAGAATAGTCACAAGATATATTCGTTGAAACTTGTTTGAAAATATTTTAAGGTTTTAATTAAAACATTGCGTTTTGATAAATATGATTTGTATAACTCAAAATAATCAAAATTTGTTTAGAACATTTGAATAACACATGTAAAAGTGAAAGGATTAAGTATGGAAAGTTTCCTATCACTTATTCATCCAACACATGATCTATGTCTGCTACGTTCATTCGATCATCGTCTGGTATGTGTAAGGCTATTGCTTTCTTGCGTACAATAGCGCGTTTAACAACATCATTTGATGAATTTATCTTTTGAGCACTTTGTGTTTAGACTTTGTCTAACACGTTGCATATAACTCTTGGTCCATTGAGTTCTTTGTGGACTTCGTCTACTAGTCTCTATAGAGTTCTTGAGTGATTCATTTAACACTTCCTCTATCACTCGTTTTGTTGGTCTTGCTAACCATGAATAATTATTTCTATATTCATCGTCCAATACACTTTTGTACTATCATTATCTTGTGCTCTTAGTCTTATCTTGTAATTTGATAAGCATAATGTTTGTTTAAAAAGCTTGGCGCTTCCAATTGATGTTGTAGTCATTCTTGTCATTGTTTGGTAAAGTCTTTTTCTTTTTTCTAGATCAACGTTTGATGCAACCTTTCTAAATTTTTCTCTTAACATTTATTTCGTTTTTCATTTGTGTTCATAGCTTCATCGTCTAGTGTGTTTGTGTATCTATGTATTTTCTGTAATGTTGTGTCTCATGTATGATCTAATGTATCATTTCTCTTATGTTGTACATGAGTGAGCATGATTATACATATAACATATCTTATAATGTTTTGTTGTCATCAAAACTCTTAGACCATCACTCTAATGAGTGATAAATCATATGACATTTTACACAGGTGATGAACAAATGCTCAAAAGTCATGTACGAATCTTTGTAGCGGATATAGTTGAATTTATCTCGACTGATATTTTCTTAGAAGAAGCCAATTTGGTCTATAAGTTATGGGCTGAAAAAATGAATATGGAGGGATCATTAAGTGAAGATAATGAACTAGTTCAAATCTCTATGAGAATGTTGTTGAACAAGATGCTTTGATGTCTCGAAATCCATGAGGAAAAATTGAAGACCTTGCTACTGGGTGCTTATGTGGTGTCTTGTAGTTTTTAACTTGTTAATTCACTCCTTAAGATGATTCAAGTTCATTTGAATCTTTATCTTTTTTAAAAGATGGGTTTTCTAAAAGGTTGTAAAATTTCAACCTGATGAAATGTCGAATCAACCTGTTGTTTGACACTTAGTGGTTTTTAAAATGATTTGGAAAAACTTAGCTTTGTTTTGGCTTTGCTGTCAAACAGATTCAACTAGTTATTTCAATAAATCAACTGGTTGTTTTTATGAAAACCTTAACAAAATTATGTTAAGTGATTTTAATTTGTTTTAATTGATTCCAACAGCTTTTGGTTTTTGACTTAACTATTTTGACCATTTGATTGGGGCATATAAAGGTTGTTATACGCTCCTTTGCATTAACTAAGAAAGATAGTTTAGCAAAAACAGTTTTCAAGATTTCAAAAGCTTTGGATCATCTCAAGTGTGTGGAATAAGATTAGGTTTTGTACTTCTAAACTTTAAGCTTTGATTTACCCAGGAGTATTATATTTCCTTCTTCCTTGAACATTGTATTTCTGTGTATTTTTATGTGGTGTAGTTTTTCTGTAAACTTTGTTGTTTGCCAAAAGTGGTGTGTATTCTTGAAGGGTTCAAGATTATCACTTTTGGTGTGTGTTTTGTAATCTATGTTTGATTACATAGTGAATTCTCAATGGTTAGCTCAGAACTAGATGTAACTCTTGGTTAATAGTGAACCAGTATAAACATCTTGTGTGAATCTCTTTATCCCTACACTCATTAAATTGTTTTAATATTTTTTTAAAATTTGTTGGTATAAACAATCAGTTGTTTCGTAAAAACAACTGGTTGATTTTCTGGATTCAAACTTAAAACAGTTTTCTATTGGTTGAACAAAATTTTCAATTGATTGATTATTCGTAGCTTTTCACTCTACCTTCAATCTTTGAGAAAAAAATTCAAAAACAATTCACCCCCTCTTGTTTAAGGCATCTAATTCTAACAATTGGAACGTCGTCCTAATGTTGGAGTGAAAGTCAATAAGATCACATCTAAAACAGGTCAATTGATGAATTGTTTATATATTAATATAATCTTCATAACTTTAAATAATTAACTATGTATTTTCTATTTAACTTAATTCTTTTACCAAAACTATGAAACAAGGTTCCTTTCTTGCAAATGTCTATTTATATGTTTATTAAATTAATTAATTTTAAAATAATTTTGAGTTATTGTTATATTAAGATTTAAGATTTATCAATTTTTTTATAATTGATTCCTTTCAAATGAATAATTTAAAACATTATAGCGTCTCATTATATTAAGTTTTATAAGCATTTGTTATTGAATTGATTTCTTAAAAATCTAAAATGTGTTTATCTTTTATGAAAAATGTAAATTTGTGATTACTAAAGTTGAGTTAAAATTAACACTGATGGGGCTGCTAGGGGATATCCTAGTCTTGCCACTTGTGTAAGTATTTTTTGTGGGAGTATGAGAGAGTTTATTGGTGCTTTCTTAAAGTTCAGACTGCTATGATTACTGAGTTTTATGGAGTTATACATGATTTGGAGGAAGCTCAAAAGATGAGTTTATTGCTAGGACTAATGTTATGTTGATGTTTCGTAATTGATGAAATACTTGTCTTAATTACTGTAGGAAAATTAGGTTTAGGGTTATTCATATTTTTCGTGAAGGGAATGTATGTGCTAATAAGTTGGCTAATTTAGGATTTATTCATAGAGAATCATTTATTGGTATAATATGCTTCTATCTAGAATGTTCTTAGAATTTCTTATGAATAAACATAGTCTACCTATGTATCGTTTTTGTTAACATATGAGTTTTGGTCAAGTCCTCCGTATTTTTTTTGTATTTTCTTTTCTTTAATAATATTTTTTTCATGTGATGATAGATGATTGTCGTTACGAGGTATCAACCTAGCTGAGATGTCAAGTTACATAATGATGTCTATCATGAAAACTTAAAAAAAAAATGTTTTAGTAATTGTTTGAACATTTCGAGAATTAATGTAACAACATTTAGTCTTTATAAGCTTATGGTGATAATAATATATTAAAAATTTCCCAGAGGATTTTTCCTTTTTCGTATAAATAAATTGTTTTTTAAGACTAAGTTTACTATAATATTTTGCTTTCAATAACTCAATAGTTTATCGTGATCCAATTGCTTTGTTTATTAAGTCAAACATCACATATTAAACCTTTTGTTCCCAAACAGGATACAAATACTAAACTAATGAAGCATATGACAATTTCAAAGATGATGTATAACTATCTTCAAATAGTACTAATTAATTAATTCCATATTCTATAAAACTCTCTAATCATGGAAGGATAAGGACATGTTTAAAAATTCAGAATTGTTATTTGTTTTTTCATATTTTTTTTAGTAAGACAAGTTATTAAACTTTACATTTCAACAGACGTATTAAAAGTAATTATTTTACTATACTTTTAAATCATATAGCGAATAGAAAAAACTCAAAAGATAGTTTGTTTGGAAAGCTTGAAAAAATGAAGAATAAAGAGCCAAAAGTATCTTATTATGAAAGACAAAGTGGTAAATAACCAAATAAAAATTCTAAAACTAAACATATGTAGGATAGTAGTAACTGGTTTTAATTTCGATCACTACTACAAAATTATTCAATAAAAACTAATTTAAAAAAAAATTAATTAATTACTATATTAACTAAATTAATATTATTTTAGAGATTAAAAAAATTATTGGTATCTAAATTAGTTATTATTATTGATAGATAATTTTTAAATTAGTATTTAATAAATTAACAAAGTTCTAATTATTATTTATTTTAATTCTAAAACTAGTAGTTAAAATCTTGATAACTAATTAAATGCTAATTTAAAAATTATTTATTAATAATAAAAATTAATTTAGATATCAATAATTTTTTTAGAATATAGAATAGTATAACTTAGTTAATATAATAATTATTTTTTTTCTTAAATTTTTTTTTTATTTAATAATTTTTTTAGTAAATCGAGCTTCTTCAATAATTAATTAGAGATGGAGGTATATTCCATAGCATGATCCATGACATAGTTAAAGATAAATTTTCGAAAGAAAAAGAAAATATTTAATTAAAGCAGAGAAAGTTCTGCCAACAAAACAATAATTTCAAAGAAGTTTCACACACAATTTCCCTTAATTAAGTATAATTAGTGACCTATGTTTATTCCAAGGGTGTCACCCTCAGATTTAAGATCAAATCAATGATTAAACTTATATAATAAATAATAACAATACTTTCAACCTAAAATTAAAAAAATGATATTTGTGGGTTTTTTTATATATTTTTTTATTCATTTCTAATTAATGACTTTTAAATTACACGTAGCCTCAACATAGGGTTCAAAGTTAACTATTGTGATATTAAGCTATGAAAGAATATAGCATTTGGAAGAGTGGTAACACTATTAAGCAACTTGTGTTCAACTAATTTTCATATGCATTTCTTCAGTACTTGGTAAAGACAAGCACCTTGTTCCTTCCTTCTGCATGTGTTCTGCCAAATTTGTTAGTGTCAATTTTACAAGCCAAAAAAGAAAAAAAAAATAACTCCAACTAATTTGGACTCTTTTCTGAGTTGCTAAATATACATATATATATATATATATATAATATAATATAAAATAAAATAATTTTATCTCCATTCTTATTTTAAAATAATCAAATTTTTCTTGAATATAATTAAATTTTAATTTTTTATTTATAAAATTTATGTTAAATATTACTTTGTATTATAGTTAGTTTTCTAAGAGATGCAATACTAGGACATGTTAGGAGATTAACCATCTTAGTACTACTCTTATTCAAACACATATCTGTAATATTTTGATGAAATCCATTATTTTTAAAAAGATATATTTAACTAAAGAATATTTTTGGGAAGATTATGAAAAAAATAGTAAAATTTAATGTAGTGAACTAATCTTCTTAACGTGTGATTATTTTAAAAAATAAAAATATATGTAAACTAGTATTAATGTTTTTTTTTATGATTTTTTTGAAAAATGTTATATAAGTTTTTGAATTTTGTTTCTCTCATGAAGAGATTATATTTTCGGAGTTCCTTTGTTGATATGACATCATGTGATAAGATTTAATAACTATTTAATTTTATTGTAATATAATGTTTGTTGCCTCAAGATAATATTATAATGTTTCATTTATCATATTGTTGTAATGTATTTTTAATTTTAATGAAATAGTTGTGTTAGATTTAACATGACAAAATAAAATTTACATAAGAACTTAGTTAAATTTATTTTAAGATTTATATTTTAAATGAATAAAGAATATAAAATCTTTAAATAGAGGATATAAGTTCAATTTTTATATTATTTAGAATTTCATCTTATTAAAACTCATATTCTCTCAACACTTTATAAGTTTAGGGAATATTTTAATTATTGTTTTACTTCTAAGGATTTTGCAAAGATAAAAATATTTGTGGTTTACAAATTTATTTAGATATAAGTGAATTTCTTAAAGTATCAGCGTTGAGTTTTAGATATTGGTAGTTTACAAATTTATTTAGATATAGGGTTTCTTTTTAAAGTATTAAGAGAAGTTTTTGAACCTATAGGCATCTTACATCCAACTAAGGAGAGTTAATAAAAATTAGATCTATTCAATGTATTGATTGTTTATATGGGTGATAATGTTTTGGTTGATAGGTTAGATATATGTACATAGAATATGTTATATGTTTTGAAATGTGTTGTTTGAGTATATAATTTGAAATATTAGAAAGTATACATAGAAGTCGTGAAAAATAGGGAAATTATAATAAGGAATGATTAAATTGTGATTTAATTAACTTTAAAATCTTTCTGCAAAGATCATTTGAAAGATGATGTTCAGACAATATTTTAGTTTATCAAACAATAAGATTGTAACTCTTTCGTCTAATGTATCAGGTCAGACGCAATAAGCTAACTCTATTGAGGTTTGTAATATCTCTGATTGATTGTTTTTGATAGATTACATCTGACACAAGTTTGACCTAAACTGGTTGAAAAAGGTAGACTTAGAAAATATTTTTCATACATTTTTTCAATAGGTTTTGTCCAATAACATACACAAGATGTATCTTTAACATCTCATATGAAGTATGGTCAGAAGGATATATTTGAAGGCTTATTTTATCATCAACTCTTCTAGTCTAATCAAACACATCAAATGCAAATTTTGTAACCTAATTGAATAATTAGATTATATATTTGCGTATTTTTTTACCAAGTGATCACATTATACTTATTGTGTTTGATCAATCAATATAGATGCAAAACAATACTTAGTTTTAAACACTTTCATAAAAACACTTATATTTGCATTCTCACAATAACCCTTCTTCTTGGGTTAGTGCAGATGATAATGACATGCAAAATAAAGGAGATAAGGAAGAGAGAAAATACTCACAATAATTTATATTAGTTTATCTATCGCAACAAAATACATCCAGTTATTGACCAATAAGTCAAGTTCAACTGGGTAGACTAATGTTGCAAAGTACACTACAATATTCATTGGGCTCATAGTCACTCTTTTTTTAAAAAGCTCTCATGTTAGGTATCACTATGAAAATTGACTCATAGTCATTCTTGGTTAATCCCTTGAGTATTCTTTACCAAGTCACTCTTAGCTTAACCGAGTATTCTTTCAACAAGTCATTCATGGCTCAATAAGACCTAGCCCAATGAAGACCTGAGAGATAAAGCATTCACTTACCAAGCCCAACCTTCCAGAAGGATGACCTAGAGTATGACACAGGATCCAGGGCTAGGTCAGGACCACCCACTAGCCAGTGCCTCAGAGCCTATCATCCCTCAGAGGATCACCAGGAGCAGACCCATGTGATGGGAGTTGAGCACCAGCTAGTCTCTTTGTTTTTAATTTCAGTAGAATATGTTTCATGTAGCATAAATATGAGTGTAGTTAGCAACTTTAGTTCTTTTGATGTTTTTCCTTCATTTGTAAAGCTTAAAAGTACTTGGTGCATTTAATGCATTTTTTCCTTACACAACATCCTTGATAATTGACAATGTTTATCTCCTTAGGTAGCATAACCTTTTGCACCAATTTATGGTTAAAATGCATATCATACATAGTAGAATGCTAGGCTAGAGATTGATGATGAAGACAACTTTAATTCTTTTCCAAGAGATAATTTGATGTTGACTTTAGCTTGCATCTTTAATGAAACTCTTTGCTAGATGAAGTCAGTGGACATTTCCTGCATTCAAATAGTCCACGCACACACGTATGTATATTCAAAATGATATAGTGTTTTTGTGTGTATTGTCTAATCATATAAACATATGTTCTGATAATATAAGCACTATGTCAGACGTAAGGAAAACGTACATAGAGTTGTTTCGTTTGTTAGACAAAATACTTGTATTTTACATTATCTGTTAAGTTGAACATCAATCGTCTTTCAGATAATGCATGATCATGTAATTGAACTTGAGTGTTTTCAGCACTTAGTCAAAATCAAATGGTGTTGGATTTTTCCTTAACATAAGTTGAAACAATGTAAAGAGATCTATTTTGGTGCAATTAAAATGAATGTGGATGGAGTATTTGCATTGTTTCTTCTTTGTTTGAAATAAGTGCTCTTGAACTTAATATTTTTCAAGAAATATATCATTGCTCAAGTGACCCTCAAATTGTGTGAAATGATTGCACTCGACATTGCTCAAGTGATAGTCAAAATGCTCAAGCGATGATGTGTGTGACTCACAACAACTTGTAGCTTGGGTGAGAGAGAGACAAAGACAACTTTCTCTTTTTTGGAAGAATATCCATGAAGTGACATTGGTTGCTCAAACAAGATAATGGTAGTGTGCATGAAGTTCTAGATCCTTTGAGACTCATGCATCCACATGGAGCACATTCAACGAGTGTCCAATCATTCAAGCACCAGTAATGAGGTAGCAATAACCATGAAGTTGTTGAAAGAGTTCAACAAGTATATGCTTAAACAAGGCATTTCCATGCTCAAGCAAGTAGTTGAGTATTAACGTGAGAAAATTACAAAATAAAATTTTGTTATTGGATTATATGTCATTTAAGTAAGGTGGTTTATTTCCAGTGAAACGAAAGTCACTCAAATATGAGTTATATTATAGGTTATTTTGTTATTAAGTCCATAAATTTTTTTTTATTATTAAAGTTCACATGTTAATGTTAGATATTACTATCAATTTTGACATTCTAATTAAACTCACATCTCAACATTCACTATTCATATATATATATAAAAATTAAAAAAAAAATATCATATCAATCAAACCAAAAATGAAAATCATTATAAAAAAATCATTAAATAAAAATAAATTTTAGAAATAAAAATAATTAGTTATTACATTAACTAAATTAGATATTATTTTAGAGATTAAAAAATTAATGATATCTAAATTAATTTTTATGATTAATAAATAGTTTTTAAATTGATATTCAATTAACTATTAACATAATTTTTAAATTTTAAGTAGTGAATATTATATTAATAAGGTGGTATTTGATAAAGATAAATATATTATATTTCTAACTTACCAGTTAGATCGTCGACGATATAATTTTGAAAATTTGTAGCATATGTTTTGTTGTTGCCTTTCTAGAATAATTTATTTTAAGTTAACGAGCATATATGAGAAAATTTAATAACTTTGTAATTAACAGTTTCGAGAAATTAATTACACCTATAAAGTAAAATACATATTTTAATCTATTCTTAAATTAACATGTTTGAAGAAATATGATGCTTTAAAAACATTTTTATCATCTTTTTATTAAATAAAAAAAATAATGCCACTACGGAAAAAAAATGCATTGTTCCATTCCAACTTCAACTTTCTTAATAAAGAATATATATATATATATATATGTAGTGGCAAACGAAATATTCCTGCCTACCGAACTATCACAATTCGTCAATAATTTTTCTTTATTTTGTGTGTAATTAAGGAAAGAGAATCACTTTAACATATTATATATCGAACATTAATCTATATGCAAACATTTAAACACTATCAATGCCGATAAAAAAATTAAACACTATCAATAAATCTTATACTTTTAATATCCAAAATTTATTAGAAAGAATCATAATTTTAGTAGATTTTATTTTTCATTCAATGACTATCTCTCATATTTTTGTAGTTTTCAATATAATAATTTTTTAAAAATTGTGTTATTTGTACCAATCTAAAATATAAAAAAAAATTAATAATATATGAAAATGTATAACATTACAAGAAAATCATTAAATAGAAACCAATTTTAGAAACAAAAAATAATTAGTTGTTATATTTACTAAATTAGATATTATTTTAGAGACAAAACAATGATTGGTAACTAGATTAGTTTATATCATTGATAAATAGTTTCTAAATTGGTATCTAGATTAGTTTATATCATTGATAAATAGTTTCTAAATTGGTATCTAATTAACTACCAAAGTTTTAACTTCGAATAATACCAATAATTTTTTAATCTTTAAATAATATCTAATTTATTAAATATAAAAATTAATTATTTGTTGTCTCTAAAGTTAGTTTCTATTTAATGATTTTCTATTAGTGTAATAATTAAAACTTGTTTGCATTTACTCATTATAAACTCTGTAACTTATGTCATCTCTTGTTACAAGTATTAAGAAATGTACTGTAAGCTTAGGTTTCTGCTGCACTATTTGTTATTCTTTTTTTCGTCTGTTTCTTTTATTCTTTACTCTTTTCGTTCTTACTTGCATTGCCTTTTGTTCTTGGAGTATGGCGGATGATCAACCCATATTAGTTTTTTTTGTATCTCCATTCAAATAAAAATTCGACCACCCCCTTGTTTTGCCAATTCTTGATTCCAATAATTACCACTCGTAGAGCAAATCAATGCTTACGGTGTTAAGCGTAAAGAATAAAGTTGAGTTTGTGAATGACATGACCTTATAACCAACAAACAAATTCCTCTTTTTCATTTTGGAATCGTCGTAATAAAATGATGGTTTTGTGGCTCGTTCATTCCGTCACTATTCCAATCTGTATGGGTATTTGGAACGACCTCAAAACTAGATATTCTCAAGGGGAACTTTCGCGTATCTCGAACCTTCAAATGGAAGTGTCTTTGTTAAATCAAGGTGACCTTTCTATTATTGAATATTTCACCAAGTTGAGAATTATTTGGAATGAGTAGGAGACTTTTAGGCTCGATGTTGTTTGCACCTCTCAAAAAAATTGTTCCATGTAGTGTTTCCTCTGTTATTTCTCAAAGAAAAAAGGAAGAACAAGTAATGCAATTTCTTTTAAGTTTGAATGATCAATATAACAATGTTAAAGTCTACATGCTTCTTATGAAACTCATTCCATCCATAACCAAAAAACTTCCTCAGTGGATCAACAAGAATGCCAATTAAACAATAAAGTTTTAGTTGCTAGAGTCAAAAATATACATTCTTCTATTAGTAAAAATATTATGTAGTCTTTGATCCTTTGTTCTTTCTATGGTAAAAATGATCACACTAAATTTGTTTGCTATAAAAAAATATGGCTTTCCCAATTAAGATAAAAAAAAGGGTCAATAATAATAAAAAATTGTTAGAATTGTAGGCCTTTAACAAGAAGGGGGGTTGAATTGTATATAAAATATTTTTGCAAACTTTGAAGGTATAGAGAAAGCCAATGAAGAATCAAAGAGAAAGGAGTCAAGTTAGTCAAGAAACAAATATGTTTTATTATGTTTCAAGAAATTCAATCGGTTGTTTATGCGATTCAACTAGTTGTTTTTATCTACAGTTATTAAAAAAATAAGCTAAAACATATTTAAATGAGAGTAAGGAGAGAAAGAATCACACAACAGATTTATATTGGTTCACTCTTATACCAAGAGCTGCATCTAGTCTCCAGAAACCACTGGGTATTCCTCCAAGCAATCAACAAATTTGATTACAAACCACACACCAAAGAGGTGATCTTGAACCCTTCAAGAACACACACCTCCTTTGGCAAACACTACACTACAAATCACATAACACCCTTTGGATCTACACAAAACAAGTTTACAGAATTATAGTATTCAATAGAGAATAAGGATTGATCACACCTGGTACAGATTTGAATTCTAAAGATACAAAGTAGTCATATTCCACTCTTAGCAAAATTCAAAGCTTGAGGCAAATCTTGGAGAAAACTGATTTGAAAGGTTTTAAATCTGATATCTTAACTAACATGAGTGTAAAGCAAATTATATAAACTCCAAAAAGTTGTTAAAAACATTTAAAGCATGAGCCAAATCAGTTTTGAATCAATTAAAACAGATTTACCAAAGTTAACAAATTTTGTTAAGGATTTTAAAAAAACAATCGGTTGAAATGTCGAAACAACTTATTGAATTGGTTTGACAGCAAGGTTAACCAATTTCAAGCTTTGTCAAAGCTTGTTTCAAAAACATTAAGTGTAAAACAATCAATTGAAATGATAAAACAACCGATTGTTTTTCCACTTCTTTGTAAAACACTCTTTTTCAAAAGGATTTTATTTAAACCACCTTTGGATCCTAACTAAGAGTGAAATTACAAATTCAAACTACCCATAACCCACACACACAAGCAGCAGCAAGGCCTTCAATCAATCTTCATGGATTTGGAGATATCAAAGCTTATCTTCAACAGAAATAAGAGAAAAATTTGCACCCTTATGTACTATGAAATATACTAATATTTAGTCAATGAAGGATGTTCAACACACCCCCTCACGCTGAGACCTGCCAACTCGTGCATGTGACTATATATTTATGGTGGTCTGATAGCGGGTTGTTTGGTAAGTCCAACAAACTCTCGCTATGATAGTTCTGATACCATCTTAAGAAATGGACTTTAAGCCTAATTCAACCTTACAAAACTGACTCATAAGGTAAGATTTGCACCAACTTATATACTATAAAATGTCTTAATATTTAGTCGATGTGAAATCTCTGACAACAAAAGTTATTTTTTGATATCTTAATTTAATATTTTTAAGTTTTAGTATGGTAAATATTTTTAAGATACCATCTAAACTTTTGTTCTAATATAAACATCTTAAAACTTCTATTTAATATATATTTTTGAACTTTTTGAAAAAAAAGTTGTATTTTAAGATAAAAATGATATTTTCTATTCTTAAGATTTGAATATTAAATTTTATCATGTTAGCACACTTTAATGGAAAGGTCATAGGACATCTCCATTGTAGAGTCATAAATCTAGAATTTGGATTTTATAAGATCTCTTCTTCTAAGTGTGGTGCCATGACATAAAATTTAAAACTCTAAATTTTAAATAAGACATTGGATCACAAAAATAAAATAAGAAATATTTTAATTTAAAAACATTAAAAAGTAGATAAAACATTATAAAAAGGGTGAGTCTTATAAATTTTTTCTATTAAAATAAAAATGGTAAGAAAATCTTTAAAAAAAATCATGATATCTTAATTTATTTTGTGTGTATTATATTGTGTCCTTTAAAACTTTTACTTCAATGTCTTAGAAAACCCATAATTTAATTATTTTTTTTAGACATGAAGATATTTTATTTATTTATTTATAATGTTATGTAGGACTCAGAATATTTAAATTTTATGTTATAGAAAGCATATTTCATTATAAGACAAAAGTCTTAAACTTATAAGTGTAAGTAAAACCCATGTAAATGAAGATGTCTTAATGCTAAAATCTTAAATTAAAACCATCAATAGATGCTCTTGTATGTTTAAAAATCCATTAAAAAATTATATATTGTGAAAATTCTTTTAAATACAGTGATATATTGCATTAAAGAAAAGTTTGTGCATAAAAATACATGGAAGCAATAATAGAGGCAATAGAGGAAGAAACGTGGGAAGTTATAGTTTAATTGCTAAAATAATAGTAATGACAAATCCAAACCCTAGTTTGGTTTACTTTATAATTCAGAAGCCGTGTTGGTGTTTGCTTAGTGAAATGGTTTTTTTGCATATTTGATTTGGATGAAGACAAAAAAAGAGGGACTAAGAATCCACTAGAAGATGATGGAAAATAAAGACATAAATTAATTAAATAATTAATTAATTTAATATTGAATTTATTGTCATATTTATTAAGTTCTTGTTTATGGCTTTGTCAAAGTCAGTGTGTTTGCCTTAATGGCTAAGGATTGTGAGCCATTCCGTGGACAAATCGCGTGCCGTGCAGTTCAATCCCTTCTTTCTCTGTTTTTCTCTTTCTTTTTTTATTTTTTTGGTTTAAAAAAATGATGCAGATGCAGATTCAGATTGATTTTGTTCATGTTTTTATTATGGCTATGAGGTAAGAGAGCACCATAGTTGGAGTGCACGTGTCTGCTTTTATGGACACTCAAATGCAAAAACCTGATTGGATCACACGTGTGAACTTAACAAAAGTGCTACTCAACTTTTTGCCCTACTTCACACATGAATCCATTTATCATGATATATATAATTTTGGCCATCATTCTAGAAAAATGAGGTTTATTCCTAACTCAAATTCATAAAAGTGGATATTTGTAGAGTGAGAGTTTTTGAATAATTATATTTGTATTGTATTCTAGAAAATGATTTTATTCCTAACTAAAACTTATAATAAGGATTTGTAAAGTGAGAATCCTGTCTAGTTATATTTGTCTTGTATTTTGACATTATTTTTAATTGATGAAAGTAAAGTAAATGTAAATTTTAATGTTTTAACTAAAAATTAAAAGTTAAAAGTACAGTTATTTTAAGTTAATGTAGTATAAATTTTATATAGGTGTTTAAATTTTTTATTTTAAATTTTATTTTATTTTTAATTAGAAACTCTTTAAATTGAAAGGCAAAAGTTAATATATCCAAATATTGAGATTTATTTAAAATGTTGTCTTTATATATATATATATATATATATATATATATATATATATATATATATATATATATATATTTTAAAAATTAAATTTATATTTATGTGTTTGTGTTTATAATATAATTTTTTTTTTTTA
>Ga0123342_1003872_pt1 | contig 23528 bp, 23 predicted proteins | sample Turbeawhitnodule_FD_89960 | JGI IMG/M metagenome (GOLD analysis project Ga0123342, IMG submission 89960) | Root nodule microbial communities of legume samples collected from Mexico - Turtle bean Mexico white nodule | ecosystem: Host-associated > Plants > Roots > Nodule | place: Mexico: Nepantla... | reverse complement strand
CAATATTCATACACCTCATGCACCTTCAAGATCAACACCACTCTTAGGAGGATCTTGCACACACTCATACATAGCTTCCGCACCATATCTTACATGATTCAAGAAGACCTTCATGAAATTTGCTATCATTATGTAAATGAAAAAATATTATAAAAATAGGTGAACCGTTTCAATGTTTACCTGACTTACCTATTTTATTTTACCGTAATATATCGTTTAAATTGTCCATCAGGGATCAATTTTATGGGTATCGTGGCATATAAATAATCTTACTATAATGAAACTAAAGAAAAATAGTATTCACTGAAAACACAATTAAATTAAAAATAATTTTAATTCCATTTTACAAATATATTTTATTTTAAAATCTATTTTTATATACGTAAAAAAAAACTCCCAACCATTGGGAAGGAATAAACCTTATTACACCTTTTTTTCAGAGGAGTTGCAGAGAGAACTCATTGGTTAGTGTATGATCATTCCCATTGGCATGAAGACTGCAAAGTGGACCCCACCAAATTCACCATCTTCTCCGCTCCCCAAATGCTACATCAATCCGATCTTGAACAACATCATCTACAATAATTAAAAAATCGCACGAATCTGGTCCTTTGATTTAACTTAATAAACAATAAAATCATCAACTAAATAAAGTTTAATAGTGAGTTCCTATTATCATCGTGAGTATTCCGTTTTAGATAAATTCATTTTCATTTTTCTCACTTCACTCACTCGCTTCTCCAACATGTCAAGCGGCGCCGTTTGGGTCCTCTTCCTCCTCGCTTTCTCCCTCTGCCCTCTTCCCTCCGCCGGTGTCCGCTCGGAGATCGTCCTCCCGAGTCAACTCCGCCGTGTCTCGACGACCAGTTGCCCCGCTCCCGATCCAAATCTCTACTACCAGCCGGTCATCGGAATCGTCAGCCACCCCGGAGACGGCGCCTCCGGCCGCCTCAGCAATGAAACCGGCGTCTCCTACATCGCCGCCTCCTACGTGAAGTTCGTGGAGGCCGCCGGAGCCCGAGTTGTTCCCCTCATCTACAACGAGCCGCCGGAGAAGCTTCTGAAGGTAAAAGCTGATCGTCGTTACTTTTACCGCTTTAAAACCTAACCAACAAATTCACTCACTTTTTTTTTATAACTATTCCTTTCAGGATAGTACTCAAGTTTATACATATATTTTTCCTTAATTATTGTTAAATTATTCTTGATATTAAGTTTGAAACAAAAATTTCTTATGAAAATGATTATTTTCAAATAAGATCGGTATATTATACGATGTTAACAAACTTTTTTTTAATTAATTTGAGCTTGTTATTTTTTGTTTTTATTCAGATTGAAAAGAACATTTGTAAGCGAGCCTTTGTTATAATTAAGAAAAAATTTAAAAGGATTGAAGATTAAATTAATAAAGATGATAACAACAATAATAATAATATATGAATAATGTGAGTAAGACAACACATTTTTTGGTATTGGGTGAAATTCTTAAAAGTTACCCATATTTGTGTGTATTTAATAAATCAGACTTATAAGTTTGTAATAAATTTTAACAAATAATAAAAAGTTTAGTAGAAAGAATTTATGAAAAATAAGTGTTATTAACACTCCTTACTATTTATTGTAAATAATTAATAACAAGGACCGTCAGAAATATACTGTCTTTAACAACTACTTTTAATGTACTGTTTTTTTATTGATTAAAATTTATTTAAAGTATACAAAATCATGTGTATAGTTTCTTTATTAATAAATGGAGCTGGGAAAATTTTTCTATGTGTTTGTATCAAAAACAAATTATTGGGTAAATGCCATGCTTATGCAAGGCTAAATAACTTTGTTGCCTATTTCATAATTAATTAACGATCTAGTATTAATCTGTCTTAAAGGCATTTTCTATTTAAAAAAATTGATCACAATAAGAGGTTTAGACACTTCTCAAACAAATGAACTATATTAAGTCAATGTCATAATAGGATTAGTAAAGTAACATGATAATAAAATTCAGAATAAGAATAAGAAGATATTTTGAGGATTTAAAAAAATAGTGTGCAAAGGAAATAAAAATCTTACTAATCTTTTCGGTCCTTTTTATGTGTCCATTTTCTTTTCTTTCATTTCTCTTCTCTGTGGCAAGAAAAAAACCTGCCAACTTACATTTTCTTCCTATTTTTAAGTATGGTATGAAATTGCAAACATGGGAAAGAAAAGAAAAATTGTTATAGATGTATGCAACATTACCCCTATTTCTTTCACTAACAATGTAGAAATGTTTGTGATGTTTTGCTCTCATTTGCAGAAACTCGAATTGGTAAATGGAGTTCTCTTCACTGGTGGATGGGCTAAAAATGGTTTATATTTTGAAACTGTTACGAAAATATTTAAGGTATCTGTTTATCTTTTTCTAATGCTCATTATGTGGGTGATGGATGCAGATGTCAGAGTGACTTGTTTCTTTTTTAATTAACAAATATGTATTTGTTGGAAATTCTCTTTGCATCTGAGTAAAATTGAGACTTGTAGAATTTGGAATGTGAATAATCGGTGTAAGATTACTGAGGAATGGATAGTTAGTTTCTTAGCTGCTTGTTAGCATGTATTTTATTTGTACTTTTTGTTTGATAAATTTGTTTTCGAGATGTTGAGGATTGCTTTAGTAAGACATGTACTTTTTCAATTTTAGAACTTTATGCATCAAGTTATCTTTTTCTCTGCAGAAAATTTTAGAGAAAAATGATGCTGGAGATCATTTCCCATTATATGCAGTTTGCTTAGGTTTTGAACTCATAACGATGATCATAAGTGAGGTAAGCTTCTTTTCCCAAGAGGAAATATCTGCAGATAAATCCGGTACTTGTCACTTGTTAGTATTTTAAGTTTTATGTTGAATGACTTTTAGGAACCATAGTATAATTTTCTGCATTATTTGCTTCAAGTGAATACAGTATTTATGTTATCTTACCATGTTGCATTCTACTGCGAACATTGTCATTAATAATTTCTCTTGGATTTCAAATTCACCACACGCACAGTTGAAAATTTTTCTGTTATATCGATTTGGCAAATTTTATTTGTTGATTCTATGTTAAACAATTTTAACAATATTCATGGAGTGTTGAGAGCGTGAGATGAATTGAGAACTTTTTGACAATGTATTATTCTAGTTCTATTATCTTTGTTCGTTTCTTTTCAAGTTTTACTTATTTGTTTCTCTCCCTTACAATAGGACAATAATATTCTTGAAGAGTTTACTGCCTCAAATCAAGCAAGTACTATTCAATTTGTGGAGAGTGCAAATATCGAAGAAAGTCTTTTTCAAAGGTGAACAATTTATGCTAATAGTGTTTTTCTGAAGTTGCACTTTGATCCCTAAATGGACATATCATGAAGTTGCGAACTGAGCTTTGAACTTAGGTAGCACTAGGCCAATATTTTTAGGCATGTATTCTCTTTAAAAGAAGTTGGGCCGAACAAAATTCTAGAAAAGCTCAAAAAGAGAAAATTATCATTATGTTAGTGAAGGAAAGATAAATACAGAGCCTTCACAGAAGGTAATTGGTTGACCATCTACTGTTAGGGAAAAGTGAGGTCACCTTAAGAACTTATGTAGAGGATTGGACAATTTTGTTTCATTGATATTTGATCTAAATCAGTGTTTTTTTTAACCGTTCTATCATGACGTATCTGACATAGAGGTATTCGGATATCTCTCATAGGAGTTGTCCGATGACAGTTGAAGTCTCTTCGCTTACTCGACTTGAGATTGGAAATTGTGTACCGTCTTATCCTGTTCGATTTCTTGAGGAGGTGTGGACACTCGGGTATTGCCTGTAAGGGTAATTCAAGATAGTCGGCATTTGTATGAATGCCGTGATAACATTAAGTCGGTCGTAGGATGATTCCTCCTAACCACTCACAACATGCAACTAACATATATTCTTGACGGAATTCCCACAACATAAGTCAAACTCTATGGGAGTTAGTTATGAATGTTACATCGGCCATTTTGGGTACAAATAAGAGAAAGAAAGAAAGGAGTAGAGACTTTTTGATAAAAAATCCTAGAAAAAAGTCATTTGTATTTGGTCATACAAGTGCACTGATATTAGTGATACAAGTGCACTGATATTAGTGATAAACAAATAATCAGAGACTCCTTGAACCAGAACATTTAGCAATTTTTTTCTACATAAAATATCTCTCTTTCAAATTTCTTGTACATTTCTTCACCATAAATGAATTTTGTTTATATATAAAAATAAAAAATGTTATTTCCATATCTTTGTTTTATCTCTTTCACTGAGAGAATATATCAAACCTACTTTCATTTTGAGATTGAAATTTTCTTGTATTGACACGGATCTAACAGAACCATGAATAAATCTGTATAAGATATCAAAACACGCTTCCCATCAAAACACGCGTCAAACTTAAAACTTTAAGACAAAAGTTTCGTAGTCCTTTCTCTATATATGTTGTTCATTTTATTCATTCTTACTAATGTAAATTTGAATTTACATTTTGAATTCCTTACCTCATTACTTTCGTCACTGATTGCTTTGTACCCTATCAAGTTTGTCCAATTTGTAAGACTACTTTCTCTTGGACAGCACATTTCTGTAGTCAAATGCAAAAAAGGCTTTAAGGCAAAGATGGATGCTACTGTAGCTAGAGGTTTTTATACTATGAAATTCTAAAGTTCATTAGCGAAAAGCCTAATCAGTTCTTGCCTTATAAAGCATCACTGCATTCCTGATAGTTTTTGGTCTTTTCTTTCACAAGCAGTGGAACATGAGAAGATGACAGTGACAAAGTAAATGTATTGTACTACGTATCTTTGTTTATCTAAAAACAAAAACAAAAATTGATGAAAGGAATGAATATGGAGAACCAAGGGATAACTAAAACTGAGAGGAGGGAGCAAGAGAGAGACAGGAAGAGAAGGCAGAAGATGAGCAGTGACACCATATAGGAATTTCTCTCGTTCCTGAAGATTGCCTCCAGACTTGTTTAGTCTCTGTCCATTAATGATTTTTTTCTTCCTCTACAAAATGATGGTGGTGTATCTTAAAGTGTTAAATTTATAGATTAAGCATTTGTCATAGAATAAATATGTAATAATCACTTTGACACTTTCTCTTTACTGCAGATTTCCTCCAGAGTTGTTAAGGAAGATGACTACAGATTGTCTTGTCATGCAGAACCATCGTGTGAGTTTACATAGTCAATAAATTATTCTTCAGCATGAGGCTTTACTGATTTTTATGATCTGACAACAATTTAATTGTCTTCAATTATAGTATTTTACTCTAACCAACCTGACCATAGGCAAAATGAAATGTTTGGTCCGGATTTTCAGATAAAATTGATTTGAGAAATGCTAAACCTAGATGTTTGAAATTCGGTAATGTAATTTTTTATCTGATTTCACATGTGTAGTATGGTATTTCTCCTGGAAAGCTTCTGGATAATCGTAAGTTATCTAGTTTTTTCGAGATCTTGACAACTTGCTCGGATGAAGATGACAAGGTACTCAATGTTATATCCTATCTTTAGAAGTAATGATGGTACAAATAAATCTTTTGGCATAATCATGGCATTTAATTGGCTTCCCTCGTAAAAGAAATCTAATAGCCTGTGTAATTCTTCTAGGTTTATGTTTCCACTGTACGTTCACGAAACTATCCTGTGACTGGCTTCCAATGGCATCCAGAGGTGATTGATAAGTTTTCTGTTGCAGTATCGTGAATTTCATTTCTTATCCTAAATATTATTCAAAACTCCTATTTCAGCTTTGTAATGTCCTTCATAAATGATGCTGCAGAAAAATGCCTTTGAATGGGGTTCACCAAGAATTCCACACACGGAGGATGCCGTTCAGATAACTCAGCATGTTGCAAATTTTTTGGTCAGGTCAGTGCTCAATGTGATAACATTGTCGTTCGTTACTTCCTCCTCGTGCAGCAACACTTGTAGATGATTATTTGAAAACTGGCTATCTAAAAAGTTTAATCAGTTATCCAGAGTTGTGAATATACAGAATGAAGCAATCTTTGCTTACCGCTTATATTGGTGTGAAATATGATGCAATAAGCACTAGGTATCTATTATCTAACCCATTCTAGTGGAGTGAAAGCTTTTATGATTACCCTTATAGTCTCATCACCCTAATAGCTACTTATTGCAAATCCCAACTAAACTACATTTCAGAAAATAATTTTTAAGACACTCTTGGTCGTTGCTACCTACGAATAATGAAATGATTGAGCTTTTTTCTGTCTTTGTGAACTTACCAGTGGCTAACATTTTTCCACTTTCACATGTGTGGAGCCAGTGAAGCAAGGAAATCCATAAACAGACCATTTACTCAAGAAGTGCTAGACAATCTCGTTTACAATTACAGTCCCACTTATGGTGGGAAAGCTGGGTATGCCTTTAAAACTTTGACATCAATTTGTCTATATGTGAAGTTACTGATGATGATGTGTTTATGCTTCTTGTAGGAAAGGATATGATGAAGTTTATTTATTTGCTCAAGCCTAAATGCTGGAAAATATATTGTATGCACGAGCAAATATCATTATTGATGCAGAGTAATGAGAGTAAAATGCTTAACATTGTTCCAAGAGCTATGCTCATTCATGCTTTGCATCCTATTATTAACAGGTGTTTAGCCTTCGCCGCTGCTAGAATTAATACATGGCAGAAGATGGCTTGTAGCGAAAATTGCTAACTTTTTTTTAGACTATTTTCTGTTGAAGATGACTTGTAGAGCTTTTAGGACTATTTTCTCGGGCCAAAAGTATAAATTTGCATTGCAGAATGATTTGGCACATGCACCATAAAGGGTGTGCAAAGCATTGCATTTTGGATTTTGGAAGACACCTAATGGGGAATAAAGAGTGATGTTTAAGAGAAGAAAGTGTATTATTTAAAGGAATGTATTTGATTATAACATAAATAAATGAGTTTGAATACGCAATAAGATGTTAACATTGTTTCAAGCACTTTTTTTTCTATCACAACTCACATATATATATATATATATATAAAAATGGATACCTTATTCATTGTAAATAAAAATATGAGAACTATCAATTATTATCCTGCACGAGGCGAATAAAGTTGGAGTGGATTTGGTCCTGGCGATTTTAAATTAGCTTTTGAAAGTAATAAATTAATAAATTAAATTAATTTCTATTTTTATATTTGTTCCCTTTTATCTTATCAACAAAATGCCATTTATTTCTTACCTTCCTCCCATAGCAAACAAAATTTAAATTATATTTTAAAATAACATGTAATATTATCTAAGATGAAGGAGGATGTGAAAAATAAAAAAATAGTTTTAAGAATCTTAATTTATTAAATTTAGTAACTAACTTAATATTACATAATTTTAGAAAATTAATTAATTATTTTGTGACTAAATTTAAGTTAGGTTTTTAAATAATAACAAACTAGACTTATGAGGAGTGCTGATTTTGATTGTGATTTGTGAGTTATCTCTCATCTCATTCTGAGAGATACATTGGCGGGAAAACAAAACGGGGGAAATAAGAACAAAAAGCCCTAGCTCTAATCTTCTCATTTTTCACTTCCCATGGCGCAGAGCAAAACTCTAAACTTCATGCACGAGATCCAATCTCTCGTCGGCGATAAACTTCAAGTGGTACACTTCTCTCTCTCTCTCTCTCTCTCTTTCGCAACTTCATACATTCGATTCTCCGTTATTTGTTACTTTTATTTGGCAGCGTAATTTTTTGTTTTTTTTCTCTACACTTGAATTTCGGACATTTTGGTCGGAATATTCCCTTCTTTTCAAGCCAAATAATTGGTCTCGTATGGCGTTGTTTTCTCTTTCAGGTTTCGTACAAATGGTTGAGTCGCAATTATATGGTATCGTCCGATGAAGCGAAGAGGTAGGCGTTTGTTGAAAAGAAATTGGTGAAAAGCTTTACTCTTAGACTTGCTGTTTAGTTTCTGTTTTATGTTATGGTTTAATGAATAATTGCAAATTTTGTTGTATGTATAGGATCCTTCAGGAGTTTGTGCAAAAGCATGAGGGTGGGTTGGAGGTGGTGTATGCTTTGTCTGGTTGGTTAAAGAGCAAGGATCCTATTTACCACATAAGGCTTGTTACTGGGCCAAAGCTTGCAGGTACTTTGGTATTTTTTTTTTTGTGTGAAAATAATAACAATGATTAGAAATTGGCTGATCTAGAGTAGTGTTTGCTCTTGGCACCGAACAAAATTTCCTCCAAAAGAGATACCTATGGGAAATCCAGAAAAAGATTAGTGTATTTTATTCATAGTTGAGTCACTGTGTAGTTTGTGCTTATTCATTTAATTTAATGGAAACTGTTAGGATCCTATCTTCAGAAAAGGAAATAATTATTTCCAAGAACAAATTATGAGAAAAAAAGTGTATGGAACAAGCAAAAGAATGTACACAAGTGTACCCAAAGGAGCACTCTCCTTTCACTTTGGATTTCCCACTAATCTTCCCTCTTGTTCTTTCTTCTAATATTTACTTGTAAAGTCTGTTTGGGCAGTTCAGTCTCCTGCCAAACAGAATCAGTATCCAGCATTCATTGCTAAGTTTAGAACAAACAGAACTGGAAGATATCTGTTTTTCGAGTGAAATAGCAGTTCTGATTTAGTATCTCATTTTACAAAGCCTGTATTTTTCGTGTTTTGTAATTATCTGATCTGAAACTTGGACATGCTCAAATTGAAGTGTTGCTGACTTAGCTATCTTGTATGAACAGTTTGTGTACATTGGAAGATTCCCTAATCAGGAAGTTTCACTTTCTGTATGATGTGTGCATTTCAGTTAATCTATTTAGTTTTACATTTTGACAAACATTGTTATTGAATGGGTTTCCAAAAATTTTGCCAGTAATTCTTTGATATTAAGTTGCTTACATACAGAAATAATATGGGTAGCATGAAACTGCTTCCGACTTTTTATGCAGAAGCCCAACAAGAATTTGATGGGGATTGCTCAGTTCAGGTATATAGTGTGCAAGCTAGCATTCCAAAGGACCCAGCTTCGCTTTGGGATGCTGAATTTATTCAAGCAGAGGAGCTCTTCAAGCAGCCATCCTCTGTTGACAATTGTTTGAGGGATAATAGGTACTTCAGAATGTCTATGTAATTTGTTTGTGTGATGGAAAGTGTACATTGTGAAAGTTTTAAACTGTTTGGAGTTAGTTATTGATTTCAGTTCATTGAATCTTCTACATATGTTTATGTGCATTACAACATGAAGATGTTTCCAAGTTATTTCTGGGTCGATTGAAGAAATTGTGTATGATGTTTGGCATTAGTATTTAAAACATCAAATAGATCTGTTTATGGATAAAAAAATCTTTTAGTTTAGATTGGTTGTGTCATTATTTTCAGATTAATGGGTCAGTAAGGGTAGAATATAAGGTCTGTTAAATGATATTGGATGGTTTAAGATTCGAGCATCAATCTTATCATTTATAGCTATAGCAGGTCACAATAATTTATTTTCCTTAAGAAATACAATATTTTTTACTGAAACAAAGGGCAGAAAAATGGAGGTTGAGACGTTGCTTGGAAAAAATGTCAAGCAAGCAAGTCTTGATATTAGTTGGAATACTTTTCCGTTAATTATTCTGATTCTATATTAAAATTGTACAAGAGATTTGGTGCCAATCGTATTTCTGTATGTGTACACCTGATTTGAGACTAGAAACTATTTAATAAAGGTTTCTGTGAAAATCTTGAGGGGAAGTACTCAGCGAGTTAGCATCCTCGATATTATTTAGTATATACTTTGTCAAAAAGAAAACTTTTCAGGAACTACAATACTAGTTTAGGATTATAAAGAAAGATTGGAAGTCTTTCCATTGATAATTTGAATGTTCTGGTTGATAGGAAGACTCCCTGCCCTCTCAGTGTTCTTTTCTTCTATATGTCTTGGATTTTGTTATCTCATTAAAAGTGGGGAAAAAGTTGCTTTGAAATTTGGCTTGAAGATTTTGTTTCAAGTGGTTCAGATATGTTTTCTAGTTGGAGAATCTTTGGCATTAAAATATGTTGACTCTTTATTAGGTAAAAAGGGGTGATTTGATTTGGCTATCTTCAATTCTTTTGCATTGATGTGAAATTAGTTAGCCTGTTCCAAGATTTCAACCTGCAGGCAGTTCCACTTTTAGTGTTGTAACACTTTTAAGTTAACTGCAAGATTTAATTTCCAGACTCTCTTCAATGGTCACTAATGTAGTCAATGAAAATAGTTATATCTATATACGAGACCTGCATGCATCAGTATATTAGTCATGAATAAGACGTAATATTTTCATTACTACATAGAGATTATGCTTGTGGGTTTCTTTGTGGCTAACTAGTTTACTTTGCAGGTTCTGTGGGATCTCCAATTCTTTTGTAAGACGGAATGTGGATGGCTCGACAGTGGTTTCTGCAGCTCCACTATCAAAATCTGCAGTACGTGAGGGACCAACAAAGAGTAACACAGTTCAGCAATCTCCTAAAAATATAGCACGTGATTCTATTGACAAAGTTGATGCCAAACCACAGAATGGGATAAAGGAAGTCAAAAGTGAAATCAATGGTATAGGGAATACTGTAGCTCTTGATAACATCAACAAACCTGCAGAACAGAAAGAAAAGGCCCTTCCCTTGCCCACAAGCAAAAAGAAAGTACCAGCTGATAAAAGTGGTTCTGTTGCTGGAGGTTCATTAGCTAGCTTTTGGAGCCGTGCATCTGCAAAACCCAAGCCTTGCACCCCATTAGTAGAACATAACAATACAGTTTCAAATCCTGCTGGTTGGTTTCCATTGCAGTTTATTCCATTTGCTTTGATTTTCATTTTTCTCCTGGTGAATGCAAAATAACCTAACAATGTTTCTCCAATATATTTATTGCCTCTTTCAGTATCTCCTGAAAAGGCCCAAACTGCATGTGAAGAAGAGTGTGACAGTGGTAATGATGATAATCATAATGTCTCCTTCAGAAGGTCATCCAACAGGAAAAGAAGGGTTGTCTTTGATTTCACAGATGAAGATGAAGATGATGTTGTCAGTTTAGCTTCACCTGATTTCCCAAATAAACAATCATCTCAAGATTCTAGACAAAATGACAAAAACACGTCAGAGAAAACCACTTTGAATTTTGACTCGCAGGAAGAAAATAAATCTAGGGTTAAGGAAGAGAGAGGGACTGACCAAAAGGCTCACCTGCCACTTCGAGATAATGTATCAGCTATCAGCAAGTGCACAAATACTGGCAAATCATCTTCTGAGAAGTTGCATAGTTGTGCTTCTGAACCTAGTGTAAATGAGGATACTGTAAACAAGGCCCATCCTTGTTCACCTAAGAAGAGAAAAGTGATGAAAAGCAGGATTGATGAACGAGGGAGAGAAGGTACTTACATTTGGAAATCTATTTTTTTTACTCAATGGGCTTCTTTATTTTCCGTATGGCATACAAGCTTATGTATGACAACTATAATAGATTACTTTGGAACTTCTATTTTGAACTTAGTTCTTTATAAACATCAACTTTTCACTGTACTGGCATGATTTGAGGGTGATTCATATTAAAAATGTTTGGTGAATCTCGTTGAACATAAAGCTCTTTTGTGCTATATGTTCGTATTTTTCTTTTGTTAATGTTGTTTTGATCTCTTCAGTAGTTGAAGTAGTCTGGGAAGGGGAGGAGACAGGAGTGAAGAAACCTGACAAGGTTACAACAAAGAATACTGACAGTAAAACCAATGCTGCCAATAGGTTTGTGATAATCTTCCTTATCCTTCATGCATTTGAAATGAATGACTGGAAACTGCCTATACGTCAATGGCTAAAATGACACTTGTTGTCCAATGAAGCATAAAGGGTTACCTCATTAAGTTTGCTTTGAGGCTTGCTAAGTAATTTTGAACTGCTTCATCGCCCATTGACACAAGATTTCATGTATTGAAATATGTACTTTAGCCTGTTCTTTTAAGTTTAATGCAAAATATTTCCAGGACTTGTGTGTCAAAAATAGTGACTGAGTTACTTGGCCTGTAAGCATTTTAAGGTTTATGCTTATTGGACATTGCTCCTCCATATATTGGGAATAGACATTGCTAGGTTTTGATTTAAATTTTGGAAACAATTTAAGACCATTACTGTTTGCTTTTGGTCTCAGTTTTTTTTCAGCAAAGTAGTTTTCAAAAACCAGGATTCAAACGTTTGTTTGGATTTTGGTGGTAAAACACAATAGCTATGTAAATTAGTACTCATTTCCTTGGCCATTTTCCTAGTTCTCTAGAAACTTGAGTAGAAAAAAGGTAGTTAACTAAAACCATGACTGGCCCTTTTGAACAGTGGCCCATCTTCTAGTAGTAGTTTTAGCTACTTTATTGCCATAAAAAAATACCAGTGACTCAAGTTATTTTCAAATTGCAGAAAAAAGGATCACTGGCTGGCTTATTAGCATAATAGCCGCCAGTCAAGAACAGTACTTAGAACATTTGAGAACAGTAATTGTAAAGAAAATTTAACTTTTTGAGTTTGAAACGTTTTTTAAAGAAGATAGGCATATTCTACCCAACATCCTTTTAAAACAAACAACAGAAAAAAAATACTGATTTGCTTACAGGAATCAAATGGGTAGTGTAATTTTTTACCTGGAATTCACTGCACATGCTTACAAGATGCTTGTCCTCTCTAGCCACCAATAACACTTTTAGACTTCCCCCTCCCTTAATCTGGTTATATTTTTTAAACTCAAATTTTGCTTTTTCTTAAAACACAATATTACTACTTAAATGAGGTTTAGCTTGATGATCATGACTAACTTTATTCATTGCAATTCCAGTGCTCCGGCAACTAAGAAGCCACCAGCCAAATCAAATGCTATTAATGGAAAAGGAGGAAACAAGAAAGCAGGAAAAAAGGATCCCAAACAGGGCAATATACTCTCTTTTTTCAGTAAAGTTTGAGAACTTGACAGAGTTACAGTGTTCAGAAGAGATCCTTTTAAAGGATCATTCATCAATGCTAGTTCCTTCATGATGTAAAGAAATTGCATATGTACTGGTTTGTAATGTGGATGCAGGATTGATTTCACTGTAACCTTGACGTGTTGTGTTCTCCTTACGCACCATTTGTTAGACTGCTACTTTCTTCTCTGAATATATGTAGTTAAGGTACAGGTCTGGACGCTATGAATGAGGCTGTTATTGGTAACTACTGGTTTTGGTAGCTTAGGTTCTAAACGTCAAATGAAACTGTAAAAAATACAATGAAAGTGAAATCATTTTTGGTAGAGCAAAGCCTAACCATATCATCATTTTTATTTAACTATTTTCGTTTGCTGTAGGTAGAAAACGATGTGAATTAAGATATAACTAATGTTGATGCAATCCTAGGTTGTATCTTCACTTGTAGATCTTCATTGTTTTGTTTTGAATATCTTTTATGGATGATGAAGATTATTGCACAAGTATGAAGAATTGTACAAATTTAGAAGAGATAAAAAATATTATTGTGAATCTAAGTGAGGTCACTACTAGAAAGATTCTAGAAATTTGTCTAGTAAGAAGACAACTCTAGAGAGAACTTTGAACAAGTAAAAGTGTCTCAATTGGACAACATTTTATTACTCAAATCATGTCCAGAGACTCTTATTTATAGGGGAAAGTCTTTCAAAACCTTTCAAATGAGAGTGTGACAAGTGTCACCATCTTATTGGTACAAATCATCTCCATTGAAGAGAAGACATGTAGAGTATCATGTCTTCCTTGCCTACATTTCTATTTGGATCCCTCTTTTACTATTTTACACCCTACTTTCTTTTCTATTTACATCTTTCTCTACTTTGGCTCAAAATATAAGATCCAAAATTTCCTAACTACTCTATATAATTTTTACAAGGCTAAGAATAAGAAAAAGACTTTACAATATCTTTAGTAAGTCTCGATCTTCGTCTATCTTCTTAGCTGAAAGTTTTGAGGTCAGATGGTTTTTCATCATTCTCTCCCTCTTGAAAAGGATCTGCCTCAGATATGAATGATGCTTAATGACAAAAATCTCTGTTTATTTGATGTTTTCCTCCTGGGTCAAATGTCAATCTACCATAAACATCAAACAAACATGAAATAATTTTTTTTTAAAAGAAAATTAAAACAACATAAAACTGAACATAAATAAAACCATTTATTTTTATAAAAGTTTTGAAAAAAAACTACAGAGCCCTTTTCAAAAATATTTTTGTTCACTTTATGTTGTTTATTGCCCAAGCTAGGCAAATTCACAAAGTGCGGTTTTTTAGATTTTTCTGAAGAAGAATGTGCATTATATAATTGAAAAGAAGAGTTCAAAGTATTGCAACCCCCCTTTAAGGATTCTTTCTCAGCTATGCTTGCAGGGGTGTCATAGAAGACTCTTCTTTGTTGGTTTCCTTTTCTTCCTTTTCAATCAAACATTCTTCTGTATTTTCTATGGAGGAAACCTTTATATCTATATCTGATTTAAATTCAGACATAGATTTTTCTTCAAGCACATCCTCACAAGGGTTTTCTAGAGAAGATAGAATGTTATCGATATCTAATTCAACTCTAGAAAAAGAGTTTTTTGTACTTTTCTTTTCCATCATCACTTTTTCTATCTTTTCTTTCTCTTCTCCTCTCTTTCTTTTTTTCTCTGTCTTTAATTCCTTCTTGTCTCAACATTTGGCTAAGAAGATTGGAAGCATGGGGTGACAAGGAAGGCATGAAGGTCCACATGTATCTCCTTAATGGAGAGGATTCACACAAATGCCAAAATGACATTTCTCTTCATGGGAATGGAAAGGATTCTCTCCAATTAGAGGAGGACACTTGTCAACCTCTAATTTAAGAGGATTTGCTCCAATTAGAGAGAGTCAGTTGTCCTTCTATGAGTGAAGAGTTTTTAAGGTTAAAACTTGCACCCTGGCTGCCCATAGCACTATAAATACAAGTGCTAGCCTCCTAGTAAAGGAGATTTGAATTTATAATGAAATGCAGCTCAAGTTGCTAGCTCATTTGTTTTCAGATTCTCACTCTCAAGTTTGCACTTCTATTAGTGTTTTGCTTGCATCTTCTTAGAAGATGGTCACACCTCTTCTAAGCCTCTACTTCCCCTCTTCATTTCATCTTCTCCACACTTTCATTCAGCCATTGATATCATTTTCAAGTCCATTCTTCCAAAACTAAAAATAAAAAACCAAAAGAAGCTAGTTTTACATCAAATGTTTTGCTTTAAACACAGTACAGTCACAGTAGAATCTGAAGATTGGAAGACGAATTTAACCTTTGTGCTTCATAACCCGGTTTTCCTAATTACAAATAATTTTGCTTTTACATTAGACAGCTACATGGAATAGACAACTGTGCGAATTCGCTAAAAGCAACAACAAGGGTTATGTAACGAGAATTTTAACAGGAAATGACATAATATTAAAGGATTTAGTCTTTTAATAAGCCTAGAAAGCTCTTCCAGAATATATTCAGCCCAATTTTATTATTTTCCAATAGTATAGCTGGTTTATAAACGTGGCTCGGGAGAAAATTTCAATTTTTTTTTTTATGCAGATATAAAAGGAATGACCATTTATTTGAATCAACTTGATGTTCAAATTTCAGAAGTTTGTATAAAAGTTTGTAAGCAAATAAAAAAGTGATAAATATTATTTGTATAATAATTTATACAGAGAAAGATTGATACAAAAAATTGTGTTGTAGATATTTACATATAAAAAAATTCACTCACGAATAACTTTGTCCATCTTTCTATATCAAACGAGTCTTTAATTTTTATAATCAAATTTTCAAACAAGTGTAAAATTGACAGAAAAGCTGATGAAAAAGTGGGCCAAAAAGTGTTCTTTTCTACACTAGATTCCAATTTGTTCCAGGTAAAATTTACATTCCATAATGTAGCGGGGATAAGCTAAGATATTATAAATATTGTTCCCTGTTGTCATTATAATAATCGAAAATTATCTTCTAATAAGATAAAAAAAATTGAAGGAAAAACTCATTGAACATGGTGATTTTTCTTTTTGAAATCATAATCATTATAAAAAAATTAAAAGGATAATTTTTTTTTTCAATGGAGCAGGGAAAAGTAAGATTTATAATTCGATAGGATTTTGACGAAACAAAAGAGAAATTATTATTTAAAGAATTCAAAGAAGAATTGTGTAAAATTGAAGAATGGAGTTTTTTTTTCATACTTGAACAAAACATTTTTTTTCATATTCAAATTCTTCATAAAACATTGACAAGATATATCAACTGAAATAAAACTTGAGGTTAGTCCCATTCTAGTATAGCTACACCCTCCAGAGTCTCAAGCTTGTAGGTTCCATTTCTGAGCACCTCCACCACTCGACGACCTGGAATTGCGATGTCTCAGCTTGGACTTTTGCTTCAGCTCCACCCTTCTCTTCAAAGCTTCAACTTTGATGCGTTCTTGCTCTCACACTTCGTCGAGTAGGTCTAGGTTTACCTTCCTCCCTTCGTCAAACTCTTCTATCACGAAGTTCTGGAATCGTAACGAGCTCTCCTGAATCTCTACGGGTATCATGGCATCTAACCCATACACCAAACTGAAGGGTGTCTCCTTCGTGGTGGATTGAGGACTGGTGTGGTAGGCCCACAAGATTCGAGGCACCTCTTTTGCTCAGGTCCCCTTAGATTTTTCCAACCTCCTCTTCAAACCTCTAAGCAAGACTCTATTGGCATACTTGACCTGACCATTCGTCTGAGGATGTTCCACCGAGGCAAACACCTGTTTGATCCCAAGCTCCATTCACAACTTGCACAACTGCTGACTTGCAAACTGGTACCATTATCAGACACCAAGTGTCTTGGGATCCCAAAATGGCAGACAATGTTTTTCTACACGAAGTGCTGAACCTTGTGGGCGGTTATCTGAGCAACTGGTTCAGCTTCTATCCACTTAGTGAAGTATTCAATCGCCACCGCGAGATACTTCATTTGACGAATCTCCAAGGGGAAAGGACCCAAGATGTATATTCCACAAGTATGGAAAGGCCAGGGGCTATGTATTGATCGTAACTCCTCGGGGGGTGCGTGATGCCAATCAGCATGCTTCTGACACTACTCGCATCGTTGTGCATACCTCATGCAGTCTTCCCTTATAGTTAGCCAATAGTACCCAACTCTAACGACCTTCAAAGGAAGAGCTTGCCCTCCGACGTGGCTTCCACAAATGCCTTCATGGAGCTCTGCCATGATATGGGTACACTGATCCCCACTTACACAGGTGAGGATAGGATGAGTGTAGCCAAGACGGAGCAACTTTTCATCCACCAAGCTATACCTTCCTGCGTTCCTCTTAACCACTTTGCCTCTACGGGCTCCACTGAAAGCATACCATCAGCGAGGTAGCGCTGGTATGGCGTCATCTAGGTCTCCACAACGGCGAGTTGTAAGACCTCCAATGACTCTTCTCCTGACAAACCATAAACGCTTATCTTGAGCACCCTCAACGTTTCCTGTGTCAACGATCGATGCCTATTTCCTTTTACCACGTTGATCCCCAAGTTCTCCACATGACTGACCTTTGCTGCTCTATCTGCAGTAGTCCTGGGTGACTTTAAGGTCTCTTGGATAACTGACCTATGTCGACCTCCCTTGCCTGAGCTCGCCAATTTGGCCGGCAAGTCTGCTCGGGCATTCTACTCCATTGGAACATGCACTAGCTCAAACGTGGAAAAAGTTTCCCTTAAAAGTGTAACATACCTCAAGTACGAGGCTAGTTGTGGATCTTTGGCCCTGTGACTTGCCCGGTTACCAGCAACGAGTTACTTTTTACCAACAAACTTCAAACGCCCAATTCTTTGGCCAGCAGCATCCCAGCTACCAGGGCTTCATACTCAGTCTGGTTATTGCTGGCCTTGAAGGAGAATCTGATGTGAATTAATTTTTAGATGTTTTCATTTATGGTGACACTTTTACTTAAGGTTGAGATTTTAGCAATTAATGGTGAGGACTTAAGGAAGATTCCCATTGGACACAAATTTAACCAAGTGGGTAAGTAAGTGTGAAGGTTCACTTCACAGGCAAAAATGAAAAACAAGATATGGTGAGGGTGAGATGCAATTTGAGGAATTGAAATGGGCACAAGGTAAACATCAATGGTGGTCATGGCCTCCCAAATGATGCACCATACTCATAATTATGAGTGAAACCCAAGAGCAACAAATAAGAGAACTAAGAGACAAAAACATAAATGGAATGGAGAAATGAAAGGAAAATGGAATGAGAAAACTTATGATGGTGGGTGAGAAATGTCACGCTACTTGGAGTGTGATGTGCTTCAAGATGAGTGTGTTGGCCGCCACTTGAGAGCTTCCCAAATCACTCAAGATAAGACCTCAAACCTAAGAGGACATAAGTCTCACTAAGAGCTCACACAATTTGTTCAGAGTTTCTTTACTTCATTCAAATTCAACTCGTAAAATATAATGAGGTAGACCTCCTATTTATAGGTGAAGGAGCCTTAGAGAACAAGCATGAAATGTAGGATGGGAAACACTAAAAAAGGGTCAGCCTTAGGGTTTGACTAAGTCAAACCCGCACCCTAGGTTTGTCCTTCTAGAAACTAGGTCAAAATCCATTACTAAAGGGCTAGGAACAAGTTAAAATGTTAACTACACCCCCTATTATGCTAAAGACACCTTATTATAGCCTATCTTTGCTATTTGGACCCTTAAAGAGAGCCCAAATTATTTACAACATATTTGTATCTTATAAGAAGACCAAAAGAAAGAATAGTTGGTGTGCTGGTTTATGCTAAGCTCCTTTGGTGAGGTCCATGTGATCCTTGGTAGGGTTATGAATTGTTCGCTGAGATGATTTTTCATCATGTGCTTTGTCTTTGCTTCCTTGGTCATCTTCATAGCTACATGAGTTGTATCAGAATCTAAGGGCCTACATGGCGCTACGCTCCTGCTCATCATACATGCAACCTAACCCTTACATGCCCCAACCTACATGGGCTTAGGTTTAAAAGAAAGTATTTACTTAAGCTAGACCCCATGCACACTAAGCGCAACCCTAGGTCCATAATTACCCTTCGTCAGCCGCCTAGGCCTTATGTATGAAGGACTACCTTAATTATACAAAAATGGACTTATACATACATTTGAGGCCTAATTACATGGCCCGCTATTCTGGCCCAATAGTCGAATTGACCTGTCTATGCCATGTGCCGAGGTTCGACCCTAGAGTGCTGAGCTTTAAGCGCTCTGGTCCAATACAACTTTCATATTCTTTTTTGTGCTTCCTCCTCTACATCTTCTTTATCCTAACTTCAATTCCTATCGAAATCGTTGCAATGTTAAAAACAAAACGGTTAGGTTTACCGTTGTATAAAAAGTTTAAAAAATATTCAAATAGGTATAAATCATATCATATGTGGAAATTTTTATTTAAAAAGATTATTGTTGGATAATGCGTAAAAGAAGAGTGATATAGTTGTTGAGTTAGTTATTGTAAACCTGGATATGGAGCCTAAATATTTGGTGATTGGTTTATATTGCATTAATCTTGAAAGATGCCACTCTTTAATCCCCTCTATATTTCTACACTCTTCTAATAATCAATTATACGGTTAACTAATCAAAATAAACCACTCACAATATATTGTTGCATTTATTTTTCTTATACCATTAGGTAAATTCTTACACCTTAACTGAGGGTGAGCAGAAAATCCAAATTACAAAATCCAATCCATAATTATCCAAATTCATATTAGTTTTAATCCATTAAATTGGATATGGATTAGATATAGATTGGATACATTTTTGGATAATCCAAATTGCATTTTGGGTTGGATTTTGACTTGGCCCGATCCAGGTTGAGACAAGACAATTCAGGCCTAGGTTGAGCAAAGTCGGCCCAAGACCATGTCGAGCTAAGTCGTCTGGACCCAAGTCGAATCGAGTCGGTATGGGGCAAAGTCGAGCCAAGTCATTTCGGGCCAGAGTCGAGTCGAGTCAACCCTGGGCCAAGTCGAGCTAAGTGGTCGATATTGAGTCAACCCGAGTCGGTCGGGGCCGATATCGAGCCGAGTTGGCCCATGCCAATGTCTAGTCGAGTCGGTCCAGGCCCATGTCGAGCTGAGTCTGTCGGGTCCGATATTGAGTCGAGCGGGCTTGGGCCGATATCCAGACGACCAGGCTAGGGCTGATGTCGAGCCGAGCGGGCCTAGGCCGATGTCGAGCCCATCAGGTCCGGGTCGATGTCGAGCCGAGCGGCCAAGGCCAATATTCAGTCGAGCGGGACTGGGCCAATGTCAAACCGAGCGGGACCTGCCAAATGTCGAGCCAAGCAAGCCTAGGTCGATGTCAAGCCGAGCGGGCCCAGGCCCATTTTGAGCCAAGCGGGCCCGGGCCCATGTTGAGTCAAGCGAGCCCGGACCCATGTCGAGTCGAGCAGGTCAATGTCGAGCCGAGCAAACCCGGGCCGAAGTTGAGCTGAGTAATCCCAGGTCGATGTCGAGACGTCCGGGCCCAGGCCGATGTCAAGTTGCCCGGGCCGATGTTGAGTCGTCCGGGGAGTTGAGGGGTCCTTGGTCGATGTCGAGCTGAGCGGGTCTAGGTCGATGTCAAGCTTAGCGGGCCCGGGCTGATGTCGAGTCTAGCGAGCCAGGGCTGATGTCGAGTCTAGCGGGCCAGGGCCGATGTTGAGTTGTTCGGGGCCCAGGCCGATGTCGAGTTGAGGGGTTGTGGATCAATGTCGAGTTGAGCGGTCCAAGGCCGATATCAAGCCAAACGGGCCCAGGCCGATGTCGAGTCGAGCGGGCCCAGGCCGATGTCGTGTCATCCGGGCCAAGACTGATGTCGAGTCGTCCGGGCCGATGTCGTGTCATCCGGGCCAAGACTGATGTCGAGTCGTCCCGGCCAAGACTGATGTCGAGTCGTCCGGGCCCTAGCTGATGATGAGTCAAGCGAGCCCGAACCGATGTTGAGTCATCCCGGCCCGGGCCGATGTCCAGTTGTCCGAGCCCAGACCGATGTCGAGTGGAGTGGGCCCGGGTCGATGTCCAGCCGAGCAGGCCCGGGCCGATGTCGAGTCGTCCGGGCCCAGACTGATGTCGAGTTGAGCGGTCCTGGATCGATGTCGAGCCAAGCGGTCCCAAGCCGATGTCGAGCCGAGCGGCCCGGGCCAACATCGAGCCGAGTGGGCCTGGGCTGATGTCGAGTCTAGCGAGCCCAGGCCGATGTCGAGTCGAGTGGACCCAAGCCGATGTCGAGTCGAGCGGGCCCGGGCCGATGTTGATTCCTCCAGGCCTAGGCCAATGTCGATTCGTTCTATTTTGGGTTGATGTTGATTCGTATGGGCCTGGGCTGATGTCGAGTCATCCGGGCCCGAGCCGATGTCGAGTCGAGCGGGTCTGGACCAATGTCGATTCGTCCTAGTTCGGGCCGATGTTGATTCGTCTGGGCTGATGTCGAGTTGTCCGAGCCCGGGTTGATGTCGAGTTGTCTGGGCCCAGGCTGATGTCGAGACGAGTGGGCCCGACTCGATGTCGAGCCGAGCTGGCCCCGACCGATGTCGAGTCGTTCGGGCCCGGGTTGATGTCAAGTCGTCCGAGCCCTGGCCGATGTCGATTCGTCCGAGCCCTGGCCGATGTCGAGTCGTCTGGACCCGGACTGATGTCGAGTCATCCGGACTCGGACTGATGTCGAGTCGTCCGGGCCCGGGCCGTAGTTGAGTTGCCCGGGCCTGGGCCGTATTCGAGCCGTCTGGACCCGGGCCGATGTCGAGCCGAGTTGGTCCGCGTCCAGGTTGAGTTGGCTTAGGCTCAGTTCGAGCCAAGTTAGTTGGTGTCCATATCAAAATGAATTTTGTTCCTCCTAGGGAGATGGGACCTAGAGAACTATTGAAGTCTTCGTCTTTTTCCTTCGGTCGGGCAAGTTGTTGGGTGATGAACTAGGATTCTTCTCGTCTCCGTGCTTCTCCTTCGGCTCTCGGTCTCGGGTGAACACTGGATGGGGGGTACCTGCGGAAGGCACTCCGACGCCCAAGTCAGTAAAGCGGGTGATAGATACTCAGGTATGTGTACAGTAATAAATGATGTACCTTTCTCCTTGGGATGTTTGCTATTTATATTATTTTAATGGGCTTACCTTATGGGCCTGATTAGCGGAGTGGCTCTCGCTTAGGGTTACATTACCTAATCCTTAATGACGAATTAGCTTCACTGACCTTGGTTTGAGCGCTAACGGTAGTATGGGTCGGCCGGCCAGGCAGACCGTGGCGATTCCCCTCGTCTCGGCCAAGCTTCCATGGTCTCGGCCAAGTCTCTCAGGTCTCGGTCGTCCCGGCCAGGTTTCGGGCAGCCAGGTAGGTCTCGGTCAGGGAGACCAAGTGTCAGTCTCTCCCATATTGGTACACTTGCCCCCCAGGCTTGAGGGCAGATGTGTCCGATGAGTCTTCAATGGTGGGTGTCGGTCGGTCTCCCTGGTCGTGCGGCTGTCCCATTCGTTGAGGCATGTCGTGACCCCAAGCGGCGTGACGCGACCCTAGGCAGTGTGACGTGACTGTCAATAATGAGGGGTTTTTCGGGCGAGAAGTGTTGTGGATAGTTGGATCTCTTGGATCCAACGGTTGAGATTGATGCGTCGTTTCAGAATCCGAGGCCCATGGGCCCTATAAACAGTGCCGAGACCTTGTGTTTTTTCCCTGTGAGTTAAGTGATAGCCGAGCAATCTCTCGCCTTAGCTCTGAGATCCGAGTGACATCTCGCCCACTTCCTTAGATTCAGTTTCGCCCTTTCACAAGGTTAGTTATGTCGACGCCTTCCCGACCGACATCTTCTTCCGGTCATCCTTCGTCTCCCCCCGGTCACCCATCTGTTCCCCTAGGGCAATCTTCCTCTTCTTCTTCATACTCTTCTTCATCTACCACCAACTCTGTGTCAGCCGGGGTGGCCGAGGGGTCCCCCCAGGTAGAGGTCTTTAGGGGGGACGATCCGGCCAATGCTGTTGACCGGTCGGACTCTCCCCCGTCGGCCATTCCACTCGTGGACCTTAGCTGGGTGGACCCTAAGGTTGTCGAAATCTCGTCCCTCTACAAGACTGAGGCGTCTGTAACCAAATTTTTGGCCAGACACCCGATTCTAAAGGCGGTCGAGTACTCTCGCTACTTTAGCGTTTTGCCCTGCGGAGCCACCGAGAGTGTTTGCTTGGGGCGGTCGGGAACCGACCCCCCTTTATTTTATATGTATGCTTGTTTTTTCGCGGACCTCCATTGATGGATTTCCTTTGAGCTCTTCTTGGATGATTGGTTGAAGATGGTGCGGAAGCTTATGGATGAGAGTGGACAAAGTCCTCCTAGGAGGTGTGGTGACCTTGAAGGTGCATGAAGAGTATGGACATGGGGAGGTTCGGCCAGCCCCTTTGTAGGTGGTGAAAGGAAGATTAAAACCTAGAAGCTAGGCAAGAAGTAAAGTATGGCACTAAATGGGCAGCATAACATTACTCAATTTAAT
>Ga0123342_1003871_pt1 | contig 23530 bp, 5 predicted proteins | sample Turbeawhitnodule_FD_89960 | JGI IMG/M metagenome (GOLD analysis project Ga0123342, IMG submission 89960) | Root nodule microbial communities of legume samples collected from Mexico - Turtle bean Mexico white nodule | ecosystem: Host-associated > Plants > Roots > Nodule | place: Mexico: Nepantla... | reverse complement strand
GAAAAAATATGCCAGATAAAAAAAATTACACCCTCTGATGTAAACAACGAATCCAACCTACGAAAAACATAACATCAAAACAAAAAAAAAAATAAAAAAAAAAAACAAAAAAAAAAATTATAAAAATATAAATATATATATATATATATATATATATATATATATATATATATATATATATATATATAGCACTTAAGTATCGTTTTGTCAGAATACGCTCACAATGCTAACAAGTAACAGATGAAAATTTCTAATAGATTTTTTTTTATGCCTGAGTGTTAATATCCTTTAAGATTTCAATCAATGATAAAAAAATATTATTACAATTTTTTTAACCAATTTTAAATATATTCGTTCACAAATTGTGATAACTTATTTTTTATTTATTTTTTAAAATTTTTGTTAATCACTTGCTTAAGGCAAGCATATCACACTTTGTAATGATTTTTAATCCATCACAAAAAAATTGCGACAAATTTTTTCTATCACAAATGTAATATTATAGACAACTAATAAAAAATTATTTTTAATTTGTCCATATATTTATATAAATATATTTTTTATTTACTACAGATATTTATACAAATGTATTTTTATTTACTGTAGGTAATATTATTAAATTTTGAAATAATTAAGAATTATATTATATATTAATTTACACATGTTATTTGAAATAATTATATATATATATATTCACACTCTAATATATATATATATATATATATATAATAAATGTAAGAGTCGTAAAAAAAAAAAAAAAAGACAGAGTCTCATCAATCTTAGTGAGATCAGTTGAGAAAAGTGTTTCTCTCAACTTGATTAAACTTATATTAAAATTTGGTAATATTTAGATTACTTGTTCTAGGTTCCTAAATTTTAGAGTGGTTCCCGTATTTGAGGTAGAATTTCCATAAGTGGAATTTCAGGTAAGGGAAGCTAACTTTAACTTTCAATAGTACCATAGGCTAGAAGATCTGAATATGAAGGAGACGTGGTCCCAAGTTTTAATTTCTCTTGCAGGGATGTTATTTGATAAAATTGTTTGATTTTATATTGTGTGAACATGTATAAGTATTATATTTTGATAGTTTGAAAGTTAAATACTGTTTTTATGTTGGAAAAGTTCTTGAATGGTATGAATTTTTAAACTTTATGTGGTTGAATGATATGTATTATATATGAATGATAAAAATTGTATGAAATTGATGTCATATATTTGGGATAATGTATGAGTTGTGGTTTGATGAAATTAAGTATGAAAAACCTATGTTTAACAGAGATCCTCTAGCTTCACTGATGATTTAAGTCATATAGACTAAGATATCAGGTGGTGAGAAGTTGAGAGAGAGTTCATACACACCGGGCCCCGCTATAGACACTCGGTATTGGATGTTTGAACTTACCCTAATCCTTTCTCTTGGATTCGTTGGTAATATTTGGATCAGGTGTTAGTCTCAGGTAAGGGCATACTTAATGAGTCTTCCGGAAGATGATGGATTCATGTGTAGTCAGTGGGATTGAAATGAAATCCAATGATTGTGATTGAAAATAGATACATGTGTGGTCTATATGAATCATGGAATTGGTAATGAAATTTCATATGACAACATTTAAAGAAATGTTTATAAATGATTAGTTTGATTGGTTTTTTTGCATGAACTAAATATGTTACGAAATTTATTTTCATTAGCTTACCCTTGTTTTCCTTGTTGTGTTGTGAACTGCGATTATTGTACTACGTACGCAAGCGAATGATCATATAGGTGTCAGAGGGTCTCGAGGGCTTTGGGATATAGTGTTGAACCTTATATTGTTAATATTTGTATTTCTATAAGTTATAATCTTGTAATAGAAATATTTTGAAAAACTCCAAGTCTGTATAGAAATCGGTAGAACTTGTATTGTAATAGTTAGATGTATTTTATGGGAAGTTACATTTAAGGTATGAGAGCGTTTCATCTTTGGATGACATGAGGGTAATGGGTTTATTGTCTTTCTCTTGCGTGTCGATTTTGTTTAAGTCTAGCTTCAAGACTTAGTTAAAAGTTTATAATAGGATGTTTAACAAGAAGTCTTGTTTATGGTTGAATCAAAGTGATTTTTATGAATAGAGATGAAAGTATTAAGAATGAAAAGAATCTTGATAAAGTGGTGAGGGTGCACACTCATGACTAAATCGAGATGATTTTCTATCTTAATTCTAAAAGTAGAGTATACTTTTTTTGTATATGTTTTGGGATAGTTGTTTCTATATTATGTGAAGTTGATATTGAATACATGTTTATTTTAGGGAAATAAGTTTAATCAGTGTAAGTGTTTGGTTGCAAGTTTTAAAGCGGTCTTTTCAGCTAATAATGTCTTTTCAACTAATAGTTTTCCACCCATATTTGTTTTAGTGTAGTATTTTTTATATATATACACGGTAGGTGGTTGTTATTACAGATGGAATCAAATTCTAAGTGAGTTTGAGACATATGTCTTTGAAGGATCTAGATATAATCTTTAAGGATGAATTGACTTTATGTCGATCACATTCTTTTTTAATTGTGATGAATAGAAATGCGACATCTTCAAATTGGAATAATATGGAATGAGTAGTTGCATAACGAGTATGGAATGCGTCACAAATTAGGGTAACTTGTTTCATAATCCGACTTCAATTAGAGATAAATAATACATGTTAGAGAAGTAGTACTTCGACAAAGTGGAGTTTTATGCACAGATTTCCAGAACAAGTGTCAAGGTTGTCTTCAAAGAAAAAAATGGAATTTTCTTTGGTCTGGTGCTTAAGCAGGGTTGAAGTTATTGACACGTTATAAAATGGCTTCATCTGAGTAGTAAAGTTGAAAAATTAAATTGAAGTTAATAGATTGTGGGCCGAGTATGCTACAATGAGGAATATCAATATTGTTGGTGAAGAAGGATGCAGAATCTAGATTATGTGTGGATTTTTGAAAGATAAACGAGATTGTTAAGGGATAATAGTATGATGGATCAAGTTGCATGAAACATCAATTTTTTCCAAGTAGACATGAGATTCGGGTATCCAAAACTTTAAGTAAAAAATGAAGATGTGTATAAGACAACCTATAGATCCAAATATGATCAATAAGAATGAGTAACGATGTCATTACAAGGCTAGCATGTAAACGAAAAGTTATGTGATTTAATTGATTGTTACAACAGATTGATTAGTTACAAGAGATTGATTAGTTACATTCCATATTGTAAGAACCTTAAGTACTTGTTTGATTAGAAGAGACTAGACGTGGGAGAAAAGAGATTGATGAAGTTATTATGGGAGTAAGATTTCAAGTTTGTCTATCATCTGAAGATTTGGTTGAAACTGCCATGAGTAAGGAGACATTTCAAGTATCAGACGTAATGGTTAAAGATTCAAATTAATGAAATGTTAAGAACTAAGTGGACTGAGAATTTCATTATGGAAGTAAAAGGGGAATTATGAGGTTTAGAATAACTTGTTCGTATTTGCAAACAATAAGTTAGAGAACGTAGTCTAGTATAAAATTATAAAAATGATTTAATGTGCATCACGCATAACTAAGATAATATTTGAAGAAGTTTTTTTTATGGTTCAACATAAAGACGAAGTGACTCCATTTGTCCTTGTTTGTCTAACCTATAAAAGACTAAAGTGGAGTATCAAAGACCTAGGATAATGTTCCAACCATTGGACGTGACTAAGTAGAAATAAAGTTGTGTTGTTATATCTGTGGTTCCTTTTCCACACATAATGAGAGTACATAATGGAATCTGGATTGTTGTAGACAGAGTAATGAATGATGCATAATTCCTTTTGGATAAGATGGATGGAGTTTTGAAATATTATTAGTTTTAGTGGATGTATTATCCTGGGAAAGGAAATGTTACTGCAGATAGTTAAAGTCATGAAGAGACATAAGTATCAACACTTAAGATTATATGGTTGTAGTTGAGGGGAAATTTCAACAATTTAAAATTGGAAGTTGCAGTACGTTTGTTATAACTAACGAGTTCTAGAAAGTGAGAGTAAGGAAATTGGTGAAATTGAATTTGAAGATTATTATAATATTATTATGTATTGATGAAACTGAAGAGTTATCTGTGGGAAACGAATGGTATATTAAGATTTAGAAACAAAATATGTGCGCAAAGTATGAAAAATTGAAGCGGATGGGTCATCTAAGAGTCACGAAAGTAAGTTCAATGACATCTAAGTAGGATCCAAGGGTATCAAGATTTCAGGAAGTTTATTTGGTGACATGGTATGAAGGAAGATAAAGTCAAGTATGTAAATACACAACATCTCATACATTACCCCAAATGTATGGCATCAAGTTCATACAAACTTTTATCATTCACATATAGTACATATCATTCACATACAATGTATATCAATCACTCCTACATTATTTAAGATTTTTCAAATCAATTACACCATATCTCAATTTCATACATCTTTCATCATTCACACCAATCTATATCATTTAGAAATTATAATATTCAATTGATCATACATCATTTAAGATTTTTCAAATCAATTACACATATATCTCAATTTCATACACATTTTGTCATTCACACCAATCTATATCATTTAGAAATTTCACAATTCAAGTAAAAATATACAAACAAATATTCATTTTATATTTATAAAAAATTATATATATTCAAATTCATTGAAGATACAAGAAGAAAATGATGAGAAATAAAGAAATTTAATTAATTTTTTTAAAGATCATTTCAAGAACAATTAAACCATACAACTTCTAAACAATTCAAAAACATCAATCCAAACTGAAATTGATTCAAACATCATTCTTTAATCATTTTAATACAAACTCATATATTCATCAACACATAATCAAATTTCAGTTTAACTAATTTTATACCCTAACATGCATAATCTAGCTACTAGATTAATTTAGGTATAATTACCTTTTTTATCCCTACATTTAGAGTCAATATTCAATTTACTACAGTAGTTTTTTAAAAAATCAATTTGGTCCCAAGGTCTTTTAAAAAGTATGCAATATGGTCCTTTCTTTTAAATTTTTACTAACCGTGTTAATTTTTTATGATGTGACATACACACTGTCACTAGTATGCACATGTCGACTTTGCACTTAGGGACAACTGGGACAAATTTTTAATATGTTATTATTTGACATTGAAATTATGTGTTTAATGTGAAATTGGGAAAAGTATATGAACGGCCTCCCACGCCACTGTATCTTTGTCGCAGATTCTGTCACCGTTGTTGCTTCTATCACTCACTCTTCGTATCTAAACATTTTCTCTCAGTCTCAACAATGAGTATTTCGGCATGCGCAGAGCTATCACGTTGTTTTGTCGTCGCAAACCTAATTCCGGCAAGTTCAACGCCACCGTCGTAACAAGCCTCGTTGTATGCAATCCAATCGGTCGTGACGACGCCGTTTTGTTAGTTTCTCGGTCGAGATAGATCAGTAGAATAGTGGCGGAAGCTAGTCAAGGTCTTACTTATAGGGACGCCGACGTGGACATCGATGTTGGTTCCGAGCTCGTGCACAAGATAGCGAAGATGATACTCATTCATCTCCTTCTATGGGATTATTGGCCTGCAATTCAAAAAATCCTAACCCCCAATTGATTTTTCACTAAACTAATCTCTCAATCCACGCCACCTAACACCTCATAGAACATCAAATCTCACTTCTCTCTGCCACATAAGCAGCACTTGACGCCGTAAGGTGCGACTTAACAAAAAGGACAAATTTGGATACATTTTAAAAAACATAGAGACCAAATTAATTTTTTTAAAACCACTCTACTAAATTGAATATTAACCCTAAATGTAGGGAATAAGGTAATTATACCATTAACTTATTATTTAAATCAATTATCCTAAGGTTCTATAAAAAAAAATAAATGGTTTCCCTTGCTTGTAATTTCTTATTGCACAAAAGCTCATGTTCAAGCATAAGATTCACTCCAAAATATAGGGACTTATTCCAAGTTATCCAAACATAATAAAATTTCAATATATGATCAGTTGAGAGTATCAATTTTATGAAATAGTCTGACTATGATTGATTACTAAATTATTAAAATCTTTAGAATAAATAAAAACTGTTTGAAATTCTGATCGAATAAAGATGATCTCTCACTCTCCAACTAGTGCAAGTATCATCAGATCCTAAAATAGATAGATACATGTATCATTAGATTTAACAGAAAGAATAGATTAGGTACAAAAAGAGTACCCCTTTTTCTTCTTCTTTTTCATATTACACTATAAAAAAATCCATTTTATCTTCCAAAAAAAAGTGGGGGCTATGAAAAAGAAGCAACTAGCATGGGTGAAGTCTAATCAAGTTGGACACAAAAATAAATGTGAAATATTGTGTCCACAATGAAGACTTTTAACTCACACTAAAAAATATTAAAATAATAATAATAAGTTAGCATTTAGAATGGGGACACAAAGTAGATGCAATCAAAAAATAAGTTGCAGAATGATATTGGGTCGAAAATGGGACATAAAGTGGATGCAAGTTAAAAATTATTAAAATAATAATAATAAGTTAGCGTTTAGAATGGGGACACAAAGTAGATGCAATCAAAAAATAAGTTGCTGAATGACACTGCGTCAATAATGGGGACACAAAGTGGATGCAAGTTAATATTTTATTACATTTAGCGTAGGTCTACATGACACTAAGGTGACGTGGACGTTTATTGTCACCTTAACCCACGCTAAGTTATTTAATGAGAAAAAAAAAATAAAACATTAAAACATTTTTGTCTCACATTTTCATTTTCTCACACTTTCAATTTCTTATTTTTGTTTCACACTTTCAAACCCATAATCCTGAAATTCCTCCCAAAAACCTTACGTCTTCTTCGTGGCCATTTTGCTCTCCTTAATTTCGTTTTCGTTTTTGTCTTCGTAGCCATTTCGCTCTCCTTAAGTGCATTTTACTTTTATTTATTTCCCAGGTAGTGTCCCCAACGATGATGCTAAGTTTAAGGATTGTTGGAGATCCCACATTGACTAGAGATTAGGACATTGCATAGTATATAAGTGGGTGCAAACCTCACCTTCTAAGCCGCTTTTATGAGATTGAGTTAGGCTTAAAGTTCACTTCTTAATATGATATCAGAGATATTTCGATCTTATCCTAGCGATTATTTGTTAGGCTTATCAGGCCAACCGCTATCGAACCATTATCAGACCACCCATGATATATAGTCTCATGCACGAGTTGGTAGTCTCGGCGTGAGAAGGGTGTGTTAGAAATCTCATATCGAATAGAGATTAAGACATTTCATAGTATATAAGTGGGTGCAAACCTCACCTTATAAGTCGTTTTATGAGGTTGATTTAGGCTTAAAGTCCATTTCTTAATAATTATTTAATTTTATATTCATTTTAGTGTCCCTCAAACCTACGTTATAGTTCAATAATATATTTTTCTTTATGTAGGCTTAATCAACACTACCTTATAAATTTGTGTCTCTTTGGAGGCCGTCTCTAATGCATAGCCTCCAAAAGATTAACTTTCATTTTTATTTGGACGCTAAGGCTACACTAGTCCCATGTAGGATCTCTCTTTTGCTCTTTTTGTCGCTTTTTTGGAGACTCTATCATCATTATTTTTTGTAGTGTTATTTCTCATTCTTTTCATTCATTTTTATTGGTCACACAAGATTTTCAAATTTTATTTTGCTTTCAAAAATGTTTTCTAAAATTTAATATAACGTGTTTTCATCTTTATTTTAATTGAAAATAAAAAAAATGTTGAAAGTAAACGTACGAAAGTAATTAAATCACTTTTAACAACTACACTCGTATTTATAGCCACTTGCTTTTGCTTACTAACATTAAATCAAAAGATATTTTCTATATAAAATAATTAAATAAATTCAAATAATAGTATTCTTCAATAAAACTTAATTAACATTATTAATTAATACAAATCAATATTTTTTCTTATTTTTAAATCTAGATAAGTGCTGAAAAAATATATGCTATTTTCTATACAAATTCAGCTTGGTGTGTTATTCAGATTGTATAATTATATTTTAAGATTAATAATTTAGCATAATATTTAATAAAAATATTAGAATGGTCAAAATTCTAAATTGGTAAAAGTTATATAGGTCTCAATCATGATTCCTTCACAGCTTTTAAATATTTTTAATAAACTCGTAGGTCCGCCACCTATAACTGAATATAATTTTAATTTTTAATATTAGTCTTACTGAGTTGTTGACTTAACATGTGCTACTTAGTAGATAAATTTACTTTTTATACTTAAATCTGTTAAACTAATTTTCATATATTTTTATCCAAGGGAAATTTGTTCACACTATTATGAAATTTTCAAAATAATAAATATTACGAAATCCAATAATATTATAATATATTATGCATTGAACAAATAATAAAAATAAAATTTAAGACTTTAACAGACTATTTAAATTCTTAAATACGATTATGAGTGTGTTTGAATTTCTGGAAACCAAAATTCAACATCAAAACAAAATACTGTTAATGTATTAATATTTTTAACTGAAATTTATACACATTCTCTATCATTGTAACTGTTATATAACTTTAATTAAATCTAGAATGTATTTAGTTTGTATTACTTTCGGTAAAATAATGAATATAGGGGACCAAATACCGTAAAGTTATTCCCCGCGACTTATCCTATTGTATGTATTGGAACTTGTGGCCCAAAATACTTTATCAAATTTTATTTTTTTTATGTTCTTGGTGAACTTATCTTATCTCATTCATTTCATGCAGAGTTGAAAGACAAAATTGATATGTCATTGCATAAATCACACTCACAAACATCAAAAAGGAAAAACCTGCAACCGACAAACCTGTTCACATCATTATGCTCTCTCTCCCATCGTTATGGATGAAAAAAAAAAAACTAATGAATTTTTTAAAGTTAATTATGGATAAAATTAACAATTTTTTTATATTAATGATATGACTAATGCAAAAATTACCAAATTATTGAAGAGTACCTTAATTATTACCTGTAAAAATGTTAAATATTTTTTCTACTATTGAGACTCCTCAACTACCATTAAATCTCAATTAAATATAAGATTAAGAAGAGAATTAAAAGTAAAATTAGGATTAATAAAAAAAATTATGCTGATCCAAAACAATAAGACTCAATTGATCCATATAAATAGGTTGACGTAAATTATGACAAAATACAAGTTTATTGAACATTAATTATATTAAATCACAAATACTCATATAAAATTTTCAACCGAAGATCAACCGAAGATCGAGACTTCAATACTAACAATAACAAAAAATATACATTTTTAACCCAAACAAAAACATATCTCAATTTTCTTAAGAAAAAAAATACATTAAAATAGTTGATAATAGAACTCATTGCACTACAAGAAAATCATGAAATATAAACCAGGTTTAGAGACAAAAAAATAATTAGTTACTATAATGACTAAATTAGAGACCATTTTAGAGACTTTTAGTTTATATTATTGTTAAATAGTTTCTAAATTTGTATTTAATTAGCTACCAAGATTTTAACTACCAATTATTTAGATTCTAAATTTGATAGTAAAAACCTTGGTAGCTAATTAGATAACAATTTAGAAATCATTTAACCATAATAAAAACTAATTTAGAAATAAATAAAAAATTTAGTATCTAAAATTATCTCTAACTTAATCAATATAGTAACTAATTATTTTTTGTCTTTAAAATTAGTTTCTATTTAATAATTTTCTTGTGGTGTTATTAAGAAAAAAAATTTACAAACAAAGTAAAATAGAAAGTCAACTTAAATTACATACTTGGTTGTTACTAAAAAAAAATTTTGGCCTTGGAATATGTTTAGAGGTGAACCAAGATTAAAATATATAATCGAAAGGTCAGATAATGAAGATGTTATATCGAAGAAGACTTTGGCAAATATAATTGACCTCTTCCGGTTAAAAAGTCCACCCATCATGCATAACCTACTTACTGTATCTTGAAGCAAAGTTCGAGTGAATATTTTCATATGAAAGCACATGAAACTCTTCAAATAACATTCAATAACGAATTTTGAGTTTGACTTTCGTAACCACATAAATCACCACTTTAATTATTGCAAGTCATTGTTAACATTCATACTTTATTAACAATAATGTAAGTAAATTCATATAAACTTTTGAACTAAAACCACTTACTAAAGATATTAAAAACATTTAAAAGTTCAATCTTAAATACACATTCTCATAGAAAACATCGTGTATTTATATTGGAGACCAATTTTATATTTTAACGATTAATTTTGATGATCGCTAAAATGCATTTTTGTTGTAGTGCATGAAAAATTGAAAAGACTAAAAAAAACGCACGATAAAATATTCCAAAATCTTGATTAAAATAGATTGCAAATGGTTGATATTATGTTATGAGAATGACTTTAGTATCACCTTAAAAATTGAGATTAAATTTAATATAACTTTATTAAATCACCTTAGTAAGATATATTTGTTCTCGTTTACATAATATAATTTTATAGTATATTTTTATTGGTGGAATTTTAAAAAAAAATTAATGCAAAACCTTAAACTTCTTTCACATGAATTACCATTTTGTGAGTTACTTCACTTATATAAAAGAAGATATAATAAAATTTCATGGAATTGACAACATTATAATTATATAATTATTGTCTTAAAATTTAAAAGCCGCCATTGAAGAGTGGAGAATGCAAGGCATTAGAAGGTTCTAGTTGTGTTGTCTTGAACCTTAATTTTGAAGGAAGAAAACGAAGAATGACGAATAAGAAATAGTGATTCATGTATCTGGTTTCTACATTGAACTGTAAGATGAGGGAAGATTTAAATAGGAAAAAAGTGCAGGTCTTATTGATTTGGGGAGCAAAGTTACTTAAATAGTGCTATATGATACATGAGTATATTTTATTGTGATGTAACAAATTATGACTTTATAATATTTAATTTGATGGTAGATTCATGGATCAGGTCTCTGTATGTGAAAATGACACCATTTCACAAAATATAAGATGGTCAGCTATTAGGAAACAACGCGGAAAGTGCACCACACCACAATTTTTTTTTTAAAGTTATGTAATACAATGTCTTATGTCAATACATCTAATACCACAAGAAACTTAATGTGTGTGTGTGTATATATATATATATATGAAAGATTTGAAATTTGATTTTAGTTCCTCAATTTTACACAATTGTTTAGTCTTTAAAAAAAATTGAGAAAAAATATACTTTAATAATTTATTTTCTTCAATAGTATATTAGTATATTGTTTCAAATATTTATCTATTTACCTAAATAGTATATTATGCTAAAGAATTATCCAAATAGCACGAAAGCAGTTCAAAATTCGGTTCTGTTTTAAACGTGATTTTATTTTTTATTAAAAAAAATTGATAATTTTTTAGTTTTTAAAAAATTTGGTTTGAAAAATAATTTCTTGAAAAAATATTTAGAAAAACATATATTTTAAGAAATAATTGTTTTAAAAACATGTAAATAAGAAAACATTGTTAACAAAAGTTAACATTTGCAAATTTTGAAATAATTTATTTTTAAAATTTTGGTTTGAAAATTATATAGAAAAAAGGATAGATTTTTATAAAAAAAATAGTGAAAAATATTTTATATAGTTTAAGTTATTGATTTTTGAATAATACATATAATAATTAAATATTTACAAATGTACTAATTATTTTTTAAAAGAGTTATTTATAAAGAAAACTAATTTAAAAAAAAAACTATTTTCTGAGAGTTTCATATGATTTTCTTAATTTCTTTCCTTTTTTATAATTCTTTTATTTATTCTTCATTGAATTTTGAGTTTTGGTCAATAAAATTTTCGATTTTAAAGAACACTATTTTCTAATTTTTATCTTCATTTTTATTACCATAATTATTTTATTAATTGGGTGTATAATGAAAAATGATTTAAAATTGTATAAATAAAATAATTGAAAATTGAGTAAGAACATTTTTTAATACAGGATTTTTTTTACATATTTTACATTTACATCTAATTAATCTGTATTTTATTTATAAATAAATAGCTATTAATATTATATATTTTTAATTCAATATAAAACTAAATAATCACTTATATAAATATTTAATTTTATAAAAAAATAAATTTCCACATTTTTTTATTTTTCAATTATTTAGTTCTTAGAATAATTACATTTCTAAATAATTATTTATTAATATAATTAGTTTTCTAAATTATTTTTTAATATATTTATTTTTCTAAAATATTATTCCTCAATATAATTGTGTTTCTAAACTAGCATTTGTTTTTAAATATATAGTTTTATACAATTTTATTCAAAATATTTATTTTAAGATAATACTTTATTTTAAAATTTTACATTTGTGGTTCCTTTATTTTTAAATAAAATATAAAAATTATCAAATTTGACATAATATACTATTTTGATAAATATTTCATACAGACTTCTATTAAAAAAATATTATACGTGTGTTATTTTGGTCAAAATTTCACACATTGATTAAACATAATTTTTCTATATAATTTATTTATAGAAATCAGTCTTTAAAAGAGAGGTTATAGTGTTTTCCCGTCTACTCCATTAATATTATTGTTTACTTGGCAAAAGAAAAAATATATCATGAACTATTACATTTTATTATTGAGTCGAATGTAAAATAATACATATGTATTATTGAACATGTCAGTTTTATTTTTTATAAATATTTATTAAATCTCTAATTTCAACAAGAAAATAGACTGCATGTTTGTTTTCTATAAATTGTGATCACACGGGATAAGAAAGAACGGAAATCATTTTAGGGAAATCATTTCTTTTATCCACCAAATTGTATTTACATATGACTCATGTAATATTCTAAATATAATTATCTATTACAAGAAAAAGTATCGTACACAATTTATAATTTTTTAAATTAGTATAATTATTGCAGTTTATAACATAAAAAAAAGTAAGGATAAGTGAATGAAAAAAAAAATCTTTAACATACTTAATACATGAAAGAAAAATCAATATCTTGATTTCATTTCAATTTTTAATAATTTGATTTCATTTCAATCATATTGACTACACATTGTCTTAAATAAGACTCATTAAGTATTTTCATACTGAAAACTAACATTTAATTCATACAACAAAAGATCAAGGTAAGTTCAAACACATCTAATATCGTGTATTTACATTGAGCCATTAATTCTCTCATCAGTTTATCACCACCTTATATCTTAGTCTATCTGACTTACATCATCAGTGAAGCTAGACAATTTTTGTTAAACATAGACTTTTCATATTTAATGTATCATCAAACAACAACTCATATATTATCCTAAATGTATGACATCAATTTCATATCACTTTCATCATTCACATACAATTCATGTCATTCAATCACATAACATTTAAGAACATTTTCAATAGAAAAAAAAAACAACATTTAACTACAAAACTATCAAAATCTAATATCTCTACATGTTCACATAACAGATAATCAAGCAATTTCATCAAATAACATTCATGTAAGAGAAATTGAAACTTGGAACCACGTCCCCTTCACTTCCAGATCTTTTAGCCTAGGATACTATTAAAAGTTAAAATTAGTCTCTCTTGAAAAAATTACATTCAAAGCAGTTTATAAAGCCAAACAATTATGTTATCTAGAAATATAGAACAAGTTATTCAAACATAACTAAATTCTAGTATATGATAAAACAACCAAACTGGTGACAAAATCATAAAGAAAAATAATACAAAATATTTTTAAAGTGAAAAAAAAAACTTATTTTATTTGAAAATCTGTTTTGGTAGAAATTATCAACTTTTCAATTACTATACGGTGTAATCTTAAAATATGAGGTATGAAAAAAGTTTTTAAAAAAAGAGAGAAAATATTTCCTCAAATAAATGAAATGAAATTGGTTGGTAAATCTTATTCTATGTTAATTTGGTTGTAAGGAAGTGAAGAACAGGATATCAACACTATATTTTTAAGATTAATTTATGCAAATTTTTTCTAAGAATATAAAAATAATTATGTCAAACTAAAGGACTATAAGCATATTTAATTCTATGTTTTAACACATATAATCAAATTTAAATTAATTGATTACGTTCGAGGTTTTCTTTACCATAGATAGTCTTGTTGGACGTACGATACAATACTAAGTATAATATTATTGCTTTTAAACGGTAGAAAAATAAAATATACTTTTTCTTAAAAAATAATTAAAAGATATTCAAATTCATTTTAATTGTATATTATCTTTGAAGCCAATGATAATCAAATTATCTAATTTTGGACTAATTAAAAATATTAGTTATGGTAATTAATAGTATTGACTTTATAAAAGGAAGAATCGGGGTGATACTGATTTTAAACATAAATATATTTTTAAATAAGATAAATTAGTTAAAATATATATATATATATATATATTTTACTTTATTAAACATAACTCCTTCTTCTTTTTTAAAATTTGAGGTGAGAGTGTTATAGTTGAAATTGGATTGTGAGATTTGGGTGGGTGGGAGGAGCTGACGGTGTTGATTGGGATGGGGGCATAATGTATATGTGCCTATGGATTTGGAGTTGGGTGGGTGTTTTAGGGTTTTTTAATGTATAAAATAATTTTTTAAAGGAATTAATTATGATATTTTACAAGAATTAATATTAAAACTACTAAAATTAATAAAAATAATTAATTATTATATTATTTACATACTAAAAAAATACTAATATCACTACAAGAAAATCATGAAATATAATTAAATTAGAGACTATTTTAGAAACTAAAAAAAAACTTTGATTTTTAAATTAGTTTATATTATTGTTAAATAGTCTCTTGTTATCTAATTAGTAACTAATTAGATACCAATTTAGAAACATTTTAACAATAATAGAAATTAATTTAGAAACCAAATCTTTGTTTAGTTTCTAAAATAGTCTTTAATTTAATTACTATTGTAACTAATTATTTTGGTCTCTAAAAATTGGTTTCATAATTATTTCATAATTGTCTTGTAGTGTATCTAAATTAATTTTTAAATTAACATATAATTAGTTATTAAGATTTTAACTATTGATTTTATAATTTACTTAGTTTAAATAAAGTCTTATAGGTAATTAGATATTAATTTAAAAATTATTTATTAAAAATAGAAATTAATTTAGATAACAATAACTTAATATTTAATTTACTTAATATAATAATTAATTATTTTATATTTTTAAGATTATTTTTGTATTTAATAATTTTTTAGTATAATATATACAAATTTAGTTAAAACTTTGGTGGCTAATTATATACCAATTTAGAAACTATTTTAATAATAATAGAAACTAATTTTTTTTTAGTTTCTAAAATGGTCTCCAATTTAATTACTATTGCAACTAATTATTTTGGTCTCTAAAAATTTGTTTCTATTTCATGATTTTCTTGTAGTGAATCCAATGTAAAGAACTTTACTTCTTTTACAGATATACCCAATAAATAATGGAAGGTTTAGTAAATTTTTGAAATTGATGAAAATGATAACACCCAAAAATACCTCTAACTATTACAATACTAGTTCAACATATTTCTACACAAGTTTAGAGTTTTTCAAAACATTCCTAATACACATGATTAGAGCTTATAGAAATACAAATTACAAATATTTTTAATATAAGGTTCAAAAGAACATCCTAAAGCCCTCTAGAACCTCCAACACCTGTATGATTATCTACTTGTGTACATAGTATAGTCATAGCAGTTCACAACACAACAAAAAAAGCAAGGGTAAACTAGTGAAAATAAAATTTTATAATATACACAATTAAATCAAAAGAGAAAACCAAATTACATGGATCAATTTCTCAATTATTCAATCTTCTTCAAATCCCAACATAAAACAATCACATAGATCTCACATGGATCTACACATCCAGGATATTTAACAAACAAAATAACATTTGACGCCTTCCGGAAGACCCGTATTAAGTAAGTCCTACTAGAGACTAACACCTGATCCAAAGATTACCAGCGAATCCAACAAAAATCATTAGGGTAAGTTTAATACAACCCAAGACGTACATCTCATATGTCACGGTGCACATGAACTTCCCCATCATTTTTGCACCACCTGATATCTTAGTCTATGTGACTTAGATCATCAGTGAAGCTCGGAGATCTATTTACCACATATGCTTCAATACTTAATACAAAACAAACATCAGTTCATACATTATCCCAAATGTATGAATTCAATTTCATACCATTTTCATCATACAACATCATTCAAAACGCGATCCATAATATTTAAAATCTTATTTAACATTAAAAAATAGCACTTAAATACTAAATCTTTAAAATCTAATATTTTTACAAGTTTAAATAATATATAAACAAACAACACAATGTATAAACACACAACATCCCTGCAAGAGAAATTGAATATTCTAGCCTAGGATGCTATTAAAAATTAAATTTAACTTCCCTTACCTTAATTGCTTGTTTTCCAAACAACTTCTAGAATTTTATCCCCTCAGTATGGATAAGCTTCAAGATTTAAGGGTCTAATGCTAGTTATCCAAACAAAATAGAAATTCAGTATATAGTAGAACAAGTTGAGAGGAATACTCTTCTCAACTGACTCCACACTAGCGCAGAAATGCTAATCAAATGCGGCTATTTTACATTTACAAATGCAGCTATAGAGCCGCATTTGATCAGCACGCAGTTGTAAATCAGAGAAATACAAATGCGGCTATAGCGCCGCATTTGTAAATGCGATTTACGAATGTGATTATTTGAAATAGTCGCATTTGTATATTCTTCTGAGTGAGCTGGGGTTTTAGGGGCACGTTGTTGGTGAAGAGTGGAAGGGGAGAAGAGGAAACACGGCAGCGGCGACGAGTGTGACGGCGGAAGCAGTGGCGGAGCGGCGAGAGCGAAATGCGATAGCGATGGAAGCAATGGAACAATACACCTTCAAAATGCAAAGCGAAACCCATTAAAAATGAAAGCAATATGGAAAGCGAAAGCCATTGGAGTTCAATGCAGTTGTTAGGGGCAATGGAAACAAGAGAATGAGGGACAATGCAGTTAGGTACCTTCGAAAATGCAGAACTTCGCAATCAGAGAAAATGAAGAACAGATATGAGCGCAAACAGAGAATGAACGAAACTGTTGTGCGCGTAAAATTTTTAGGGTAAAAACCATTTACAAATGCGGTTATTTAAATAACCGCATTTGTAAATCAAGCTTTTTGATTTACAAATGCGGCTATTTGAATAACCGCATTTGTAAATCAAAATAATTTAAAAAATGCCACCGCGTTTTTTACGAATGCGTTTAAGCGCTGAACCGCATTAAATAAGGAGCGCTCTTTTCTTATTTTTGTACTAGTGCCACCAAGATTGATGACTAAATCCTAAGAAAAAACAGAAAACAAAGGATCTTTAAAACAAAAATGAACTTACTCTGTTACTCTGTTTAAAAATCTGATCGGTTAGAAAACGTGGTACGATGCAGATTCTAAAATAAATGGGGTATGGAGTGAGAAATGAAAAAAGAAAAAAGGAAGGGAGAGATGGAAAATGAAAAAAGAAAGTGGAAACGACCCAATAGAGGGGGTCTGTGGCTTTCTTCACTCTTTTTTTAACGTGGTCACAAAGCAAAAACTGAAAATCACAAAATTTAATGATGAAATATATATAGCTTCAACCCAAGAATAATCTCATTATAAAAGGTCTTAGAATTTAAGTATACATTCAGTTATACACTAATTTATCCTCTAATGAAGTGATTTTAGTTATTTAATCTTAGCTACCATGAAAAGGCACAAATAGTTAAAACATGGACCACTTGATTTGTTATCTTAGGTACATGCTTCCTAAAAGATAGTTGCATTATAAATCTCAAATGACGAAAAAAAAAAAAAAAATCTTATGAGCACTGTTTATGCAAAGTATTAATGTTGGTTGGGAAAAAATAAAATTCTCCAAATACTTTATGAACTTTAACTTATGCATAATTTAGTTTATGACAGAAATTTAGTTAATTTTTTTCTTATATAACCAATTCTGAATAAATTTTATCTAAACAACGGTTAAGTTAAAAGTATTAATTTTAAAAGAGAAGAAAAAACAATATATACCTGAACCACCGTAAAATTTTATTCACAGTCTAGTTTATAATTATTGAAAATGATATTATTTATTTGTCTCCAAATATTTCATACTATTACAATACACAGTTTATTTTTAGGATCTCATATTCGTTTCCTATTAAAACCTATAAATCATCTCATATATCTATTATGTGCATGTTTTTGTATAGTTTCAGGCCTTCTCGACTATCTGTTTATTAATTGAGAAAATACAAACAACGTACACCCATATATTATGTGTATGAGTGGAAGAAAGAAAGCATAAAAATATAATAAATGAATAAATAAAGATGAAAAAAAAAGTTATATAACTTTGATGATAATGTTATGACAAATAAGTGAAAAAAAATAATATTAGTGAAAATAAAGTGATCATATAATAATATCATCTCTATTATGATTTAACCATCAGTTTACTAGATACAATAAATATGAATCATATAAGAAACAGTTTTTTAAGGGAGAAACAAAAATATATATTGTTGGTAAACATATAAAAAAATTACATTTGAGTAAATTAGATTTAATAAGAAGAAATTAAACTAAGCTAACAAATTTATAAACTAAATAATTAGTAGTTAAAACTTTGGTTGTTAATTAGATACCAATTTATAAACTATTTAACAATAATAAAAACTAATATATAAACTAATTTTTTTTTAGTTTTTAAAATGGTGTCTAATTTAGTTACTATTGTAACTAATTATTTTGGTCTTTAAAAATTGGTTTCTATTTTATGATTTTCTTATAGTGAGACGCCACAAACAGAGCTTAATAAGCCTAATGATGATCGTCAAAAGAATTGGTGAATTCTTGATAAGATCACAAGATGCAAAAGAAAATCTTAATATTGATATATTCTTTTTATTAAATTGTCAAAACATTCATCCTCTTATTGATTTCCAAAAATGTATGAATACAAATATAGTTATAAGGTTTTGACTCGTTTGTAAGTAAATAAAATAAAAATACAATCTCTATATTCAAAGAAATGATCATTTCTCTCAGCGGTTAAGTTGATATTTTGTAACGCTAAATAATATAATAATATTATTTAATTTTAATATTCTAAATATATTTTACCTGTAATCAGCTTATTCTTTTTAAATGTTCCACCGTTAAACACTTACACTTCCAGAAAATTAGTCGTCCTTTTGGATGTCCGCACCAGTTGTTAACGAGCAATTGAAAGTCTAAAATAGAGAAATGAAATATGGCTTTGAAATTAGAATATGCCATAATTGGTTTGGCATGTTGCCCACAAAGCCAGAAACAATCCTCGTAGCTGAATACAAACCACCACTTCAGCATCGTCCAGCAAGCAGAACCCTAACTGGCTACATTGTTAGATTGCTTCAGCAATTCAAAGCATATATATGTCAGGTTATTTAAATAAACTATCAGTTAAACCAAACCGTAATAACTTCCGTAAAAAATTAATATTCTATAACGCCCTAAGCATATTAATCCAAGTTTGATAATGCTAAGAACAATGCATTGCTCCAGTTTAATTTTTTTGACCAAATTTAGGTTAATTAACCTTTTCTAAAAAGAAAAGAAAAAATGAGAGTTATTTATATATACCCTCCGATCAGTACCATAATAAATCATCAAAGAATACACCCTTTTCAAGAAAACATTAAAGTACAACTTAATTCTCTCTTTATTTCTGTGACCTTAATTCCACAATTATCGTTATAACCACTTAGGTTTCAAATGGCTTTAACTTCAGAAACATAAACAGAACGAAAACTAAAGAAAGAGAGATATGAACCACAAGTTTTTTTCCTGCATGCAAATTAATACACCTAAAGCAGGACCACTCTCATGCAGCCATATATTTAATTGGAGTCGTTGCCTGAACCATCAGGCGCCTGAAGGAGTTCTTCCAACAACTTATTGTCCAAGTATTCCAATTCGAAAGTTACATCACCATTTCGCTGTTGTTGTGACGAACCCTCGCCACTAGAGTAAGAAGGAAAAGAAGAAGAAGAAGAAGAATGAAGAGGCAGTGAATTTGAAAACGAGATAGGATTATTAGGAGTGGTGTGACCATACTCATTAGGGAAGTTGAGTATGGCCTTGTGACCCCGAAAATAAAAAGCAGCAGCATCGTAAGCACGTGCAGCTTGTTCAGCAGTGTCAAATGTTCCAAGCCATATTCGAGCACCTTTTCTTGTAGGGTCACGAATCTCTGCTGCAAACTTTCCCCATGGCCTCCTACGAATCCCTCTGTACCTGATAACCTCTGCGTTTGAAGCGTTTCCATTCGCAACTCCTCTCCCTCCCTCCATTCAAACTTCGAATTGGTTGAAACCTATTTTGGTAGTGAACATAGGTTGTAACTGAGATGGCAAAGTGGTAATCGATTTGTGGTTAAAGGGAAACGCAGTATTTATACACATGATCGACTTCGTGGTAAAGCTTGACCATGCATGTGGGTCGTAAGTGACGGTTTGAACTTCAACTTCTTTTTTAATTCTGTAGTTAATATATTAAGTGGTGTTTGACACACTAGAGCAATAAAGTATAAAGTAATATTTATAGCTACTTTAGAAATCTTTATCTAAAAACCAGTAGTAATCTGTGTTGTTGTCAAAACAGACACTGCATCATTAAGTTATTATTAAACTTCTGTATGTGGTTGAGATTGACCTCACTTAGAATGTCACACATAATAAGGAAATAAGAAAAGATAAGTTCATGCATGACGAATACTCCAACTTAATTCTCCTGTAACGCCCCCTTACGTCACAATGATCGGATATTGGATATAGGGTTTGGGCCTCAGGCCATGGCCCAACCCAACTCTTCCTACCCTTCCAAACATAAAATGCACAATACAGTAATAAGACATCATACCTCTAATCCTACGGACTTTTTTTATCAGAAAAATAAATAAATAATAGACTTATTTTAGGATAACTCAACCTATGGATTAGAAGTTAATCGAAATAAGGTTTTTTATGATGAAAAAATCAAAACAATCCTACATGTTTATTATTTTGTGTTTTGCATTTTTAGTTTTGGTGTCAAAATTCTACATAAAGTTAATGATTATTGTTTTTAGTTGCGTCTAAGAGTAGTTTCTGTATTTTTTTATTTTTTATTTTTGCTTTATAAGCAGACTTGATAAAGTCTATCATTGATAAAGTCTATCCCAATATAACATACACAGTTTTGTTTTATTTCTATCTCTTTTTATAACATGTGGTTTCTTTCTCCTCTTTCATAATGTTTCTTTTCTTCTTCACAATAGACAATCAGTTCGCTGTCTAATTGTAAGTGCAACAATATCGTTTATTAAGTTTGAATCATAATGTACTTTTTTGAGATGGTATCAGAGTTTTTTTTGAAGAATTTTGTTGTGACTCCTTTTTTTGCTGTCCGTTCTTTCTTTCTTTCTTTTCTCTTTCTTTTTCTTTCTTTTCATTATGGATGAAGAAATTTCACAATCTTCTTTTTTACAAAGTTATCGTTATAATGAGAATTCTGCAACTTCTCTTATTTCCTTTGTTCTTGCTTTTAACAATCTATCAATTTTTGGAGTAGATCCATAGTTTTGAGTGCCAAAAATAAATTAGAGTTTATAGTTGTAATTTTTCTACAGCAAGTGTACTGTGTTATCAGAAGTAATAATTTGTCTCAAAGAACGAATATCAAACTCACAACGAAAGTTGAATAATGAAGTAAAAGATTTACTAAATAAAAAATAGAATAATAAAGTTTGTTGGAGTTTGTTATGATTGTATATTTTTCTACAACGGTATTATTGACGACTCTCTCAATTCTCTCACTATTTTGATTTTATCATGGAGAAAATTCATGTTTGAGTAACACCTATGAATTTTATGATACAATTTATGGCAATAAGTAAATTGCTTACCATTATTTTGATTTTGACTCTTTTCTCTACCTTTAAATTTTCAATTCCCAGTGTAAGATGTCTTTCTATTCCCTTAGTATTTTTCCAGTTAGTTGTTGTATGACAAACAAGAAAACATGATTTATATTGGGTAATAACTCCAAGAGTAAAACATGTGTTCTAACAATAACATAAGTATATCATTAAGACATTTTAAAGAAAACATAGATTCCTTGTGTTTCGCAACACTCTTGATTAAATCACAATTGCGCTTTCACAAACACAATATGAAGTTGGTCTTAAACATTTTAATTTAGTAAATAATTCAGTCACATAATTTTGTTCTTTGTTTCATAGAATCTATTTCCTGTAAAAGATCTTGGGTTCTAAAATTATCCCCATTTAAGAACCTTTCATGCAAGTCTTTCCAAATTTCTTTGGCGTTTTCCATGTAAATGGTGCTTTGGACAATTTGAGCATTTGACATATGTGATCCATGGAATCACCATCATGTTACACCTTTTCCGAGTTTCATGAAGAAACATACCAGGTTGGGAAATAGGAAGGCTGCCATCAATAAACTTATTTTTGTTTTTAGAGAGCAGCCCACGTTTCATTTCTTTGCTCCAAACATAATAATGTAAATAGAAAGGAGTAGATGAATTTTGATAAATGGTTGAGTTACTATTTTAACATGTTTCCATGATAAATAAAGAATAACAAGAAAACAGAGGAAAAAAAACAAGAAACCAATTGAAAAAAAAAGAACCAATATCCAACCAAAGCATAACGAGATTAATTCACTTTGATACCATTTTGAATTTTTGTCTTCATGATTAAGATAACACAAGTTAAAAGGAAGAGAAAAGCTATGCATGGAGAAAAAAGTATCCCATACAAGAGGAAAGTGCATAAGCTTATACCGAAAAAATAAACTATAAAAAATGGAAAACCACTTAAACTCAACATCTCCTTTATAAGAAACATTTAATTCATTATCTGATATACTTTTACATATACAACAATCTAAGTTTAAAACATAATACATTTTTTGAGATTTAACCTTAAAAAATGAATTTGGTGGCATAATTCAAACTGACTCGTCTTTACCCCTGTTAATAGTAGAAAAGAGTTTATAACTTTTACTTGAGACATAAAGCTTGTTGAGTTTAAGGTGTTCATTAGAATGCAGTGGTTGAAGTACATGCATGAGTTCTATCGTGGCACGACGATTGTCGTAATGTGCAGGACATTCCGGCATGTTGTTCGCATGATTGATTTGATGGTGATAGAAATCCTTAAACAACTTTTGGAGAAACTGATGATGGTTGTTTGTGTTGTTCTAACGTAGTAGGTACAGGTTTCAAGGTTATGAAGGAAAGAATTTGATTATATATATATATATATATATATATATATATATATATATATATATATATATATATATATATATAAAAAATTATAT
>Ga0123342_1003870_pt1 | contig 23533 bp, 8 predicted proteins | sample Turbeawhitnodule_FD_89960 | JGI IMG/M metagenome (GOLD analysis project Ga0123342, IMG submission 89960) | Root nodule microbial communities of legume samples collected from Mexico - Turtle bean Mexico white nodule | ecosystem: Host-associated > Plants > Roots > Nodule | place: Mexico: Nepantla... | reverse complement strand
TCATAGTTTGGATAATCCTTTGGTACCCCTCTTGTGTACTGAATTCCAAATATCCAAATATATATGTACTACATGTTTTTCCTTAATGAAGTTCTCAATATTATGTTAAAATAAGAAATGTTAATGTAATTCTTTATTTTTGTTTTTAATTACTATTTCTATTTGACATATTGAAGAGGTGACATTTAATTGTAATTTTGTCGGAATAGACATTACTATTCTTACACTTGACAAATCCTACCAATTTGTGAAGTCATATGTTAAGGGTGATTGTAAGCCTCTAGGACTGGGTCCAAGACTGAGGAGTTATGTGGTGTCATAGGTAGAGTCCGACTCATTTAAGAAAATTTTTTATAGGATAGAAATCAATCTCAAAACAAGATTTGATCAAAGATTAATCATTTAATAGATAAATTTTGTTAATATCTTTTTTACATTCAAGATAGTTTTAATGTAAGGTTAAATTGTTATAAAGGTAAAATTGACAATGAATAGCGAGTAAGGACTAAAGGCATGACCAAATATAGAAGGAATAAAAGGAGATACACAAAATTGGAAAAAGAGCAAGAAAGATTTGGGAGTAACTAAAGATACGTTCATAACTAAACTAAATGTTTTAGTTCGAGATTCTAATTTTTCTTGGGTAGAACAATCTTTTCATTAGAATAGTTTTTTTAAGTTTTAAAGGTGTGTCATTAAACAACTATAGAATTAATAATAGTCAGATAATACATATTCTACAAATAGACTTATTTAGTTACCATTAGGGAAACTGAACTTAATCAAAATAATATGTTTCATCTAAGGTCAAGATTGTACATATGTGAGGGTGATTTTCTCTGTATAAGCTTTGCTTGATTAAAAATTGACATATTTCTATGTTTCCATATGCATCAACTAACATATACCCACTAGGGATGGCAAAGCGGGGCGGGTTGTGCGGGCTAGCATCAACTCACATATACCCACTAACCCGCATTAGCCCGTCCCGCATTAGCCCGCAGCCCGCGCGGGCTAGCACGGGGCGGGGCGGGTTGACCCGCTAACCCGCAAGAAAAAAAAATGGATGAAAGTTTTTCTAAGGCGGCATCCAATGTTATTGAAATTGAAGAATGTCAATAATGTTTATCTTTAATATTTTGGAATTAGGTATTTTTAATGTTTTGGAAGTGGAAGAATAGTGCTATTTGATAATGTTTTGATGTTTGACTATGTTTGAAAAGGAAGAAAAAAAAAATTTAGGTTTAATAATAACAAATATATAGGTTTAATTTGACAATTTTTTAATAACAAAATGTAAAAAAAAAAAAAAGAACGCGGACTAGCCCGCAAACCCGCGAGCCAGCTCTTATGCGGGGCGGGTCAAAAATTCTAGCCCGCATTGCGGGCCAAGCGCGGGACGGGCTGGCCTGCTTTGCCACCCCTAATACCCACCAACTTTTCTATGTACTGTTACCCTCTTTATCAAGAAAAAGACAGCAAAATTGGTTTCACATTTTTTTTTTTCACAAAGATATTTACTTAAGAGGTTAATTTTTTATATGGATTTAATGCATTTAAATATTAGATATAGTTTTTAACCAAGGATATTCTTTTAGGAAATTAAGATATTTCTTGATATTTAAAAAAAAAAAACTTATTTTTTCAATGTTTTTAAAATGGAACCGGTCTAATGAGAAAAGGTTCCATGTAGAATGTTATATTTAATAAATAAATAATATATATATATAATAAAAAATAGCATCATAATTTTATAATAATAAATTTTGAAATGAAAACATCGTAGTATTTAATTATTAATATTCAAAATAAAATAAATATATAATAATTATGTTAAATTAATAAATATATATAATATTTTTCAATTATAATAAAAAGTTTTCATATAAAATAAAAAAATAAAATGGCATATTAATATGATATAAAATTATGCAAAAAGTAAGATGTAAATTGGACAAAAGATTAAATTAATGATGTTTTAATTTGTATAATATATATATATATATATATATATATATATATATATTATACAAATTATGATATAGTTGGGATATCTTGAAATGTTTCTTTTTATTCATTTTATTTTTTATTAATCAAAAAATAATTACTATGAAATGGTATATATATATATATATTTTATTTTTATTTTTTTATAATTTTATTATTATTTTTTTAATTGATCATATGAGTTTCATCGGATCTTAAATTTTATGTAATAAGTTTTTATCAATAAGGAATAAAAGTTAAGTAATTAGTATAGTTATATGTTTGAAAGTAATCAGACAAGTAGAATAGATTTGTAAGAGAGAAAAAAAAACAATGCATATATATATATATATATTAATGAAATACAAATGAACAATAATAACATATTTTCTTTGGTTTTATTCAATCAAACTAAAAAAGAACAATAAAAAAATTACATTCCATTACAATTTGTAGGCTTAAAAGAGACAGTTTGCTTCTGAAGATCGTATCCAACCAAGAAGTTCTGCTGTGCCACGTTTCCAAAGATGGCTGTTTCACCCGAATGAAAAGCCAAACATATTATCCCATCTGCAACCTGAAGAAAAGTGTTGACAGGATTCAACTTCAGATCTGCACCACCTCTGAAATGTGCTGTAATCACTGGTATACCTGAAAAAGCTGAAAAAAGAGAAATGATACATTCATTATGAGAATTCTATCTAATTCTTGATGTGGTTGATTTAATTATAAATATATATAATAAAAGTTAAATTTAGAATTAAATGATATGAAAAATATTAAAATAATAGTATTGGAAGTTGTAATGTGACGTAGAAAAAAAATATGAGTTGTTAATGTATCATTACCATCTGTAACAGATGATGAAGACTCATAGCATAAACTCAGAAACCCTTGCGGGTCCTTAGCAGGATTCAGCTTCACTTGTTCTGCAACTGTTGATTCCAACTTTTGGTAAACATTATCTGGCAAAAGGGTGAGTGTTGTCCCTGAGTCGATTATGATGTTTCCCTCTGCACCAGTCTCAGAGGAAGAAGAAGAAGAAGCAGCTCCAAAAGGTACTACACTGTCTCCAACATTCAGTGAATCCAAGGTTAGGAAGTAGAATATCTGATTCTGTTGTTGGATTATAGGGGTTGAAACAGTTCCACTCCCAGAAACCACAGCAGCATCTCCAAAACTGAGTTTGCTAGGTGAAGTTCCTGACAAACAATATTTTTTTTATCATTATAAAATAAATAAAATAAAATAAAATAAGACACTTGTCTCAACCTTTATACAGATATATCAGGAATGTCTCGTTCATTATACTCAAAGTGACAAAAATAAACCTGCACAACACCTGAAGAGACTCTACCTACCTGACAAACAATATGAAAACTTTCCTTCAATTGTTGAACTCAACTGAGATATGAGAGAGGTTGATCCAGCAGAAAGACCAACAATGCCTGAACCATTGGCTTGAAAAGTCCCACTGTTGTCATTTCCACACCCTATAACCATATTAGGGAAACTCACAGCAGAACCTTCAGTGGAAGGTAGGGTTAGGGTATCCACACTGAGATCTCCTGAGGAATGTGATCCATCACCATATTGAATAGTGTATGTGCATTTGTTTCCATCTTCTGAGCAAGAAGCAGTGGACAAAGATGTGCATGCCCTAGAAGAGCAAGGTAGGGTTTTGTAGGTGTTGGATTGTGAAGAATCAAAAATAGGGTGTGTTTCTTTGTAACAGTTTATGCAAGGTTGGCATTGCATCCAAACAATGTTGCTACCAGTGTCAACTATGCTAAAAATTTTGAATGGTGGGGTTCCAACTGAATAGGTCATTAGGTATTCACCTGAGTTTGGTATAACTGGTGATTGAACTGTGTCTAGGGCAAGAAAAGGTTTTGTGAGATGATTGGCACGTGCAATGGAACGTTGAATTGCTTTGGCAACTCTTTGAGAATGAGTTTCTGAGGGAACATAGAATGGTGATTTTTCTGAATCACGGTGGATCATTTCAACACTGAAGCCCTTAAGAGCTTTTGAGAGAGAAATGTTGCAGAGAAACAGCAGAACAAGAACAAGAACAAGAGATGAATAATTTGGCACCATTGTTGCCATTGTTAACATGCAGAGAAAGTGAAGAAAAAAGATGAATGAAGTGAAGAACAGTGTTAGTGGCCTTTTATAAGATCAACAGTGACTTCGAAATTATAATAGGAGGGAAAGAATTTTCCTTAATGTTCTGATTTTTTTTCATTATTTCTTCATTTAATTCTGATCATTCTCAATAAATTTTGTTTTCAGGCTTGTATTATTAATTTTTTTTGTACCTATTTAATTATTCCATACATGTGGAGAAATTAATTTTTGGTTATATATGTAAAGAAATTTGTTCTTAATCTTTTAAATAAGGTTTCCAAAGTAGTGATTTGGATTTCAAACTCTTCATTTCTGTAAATTATTTCTTCAAGATTCACCTTTAATAAAAAAAATTAATAAAATATATTTATTTTTGTAAATAGTTGTTTTGAGATCTGATAGTTTATAGTATTGACATGTTAATTTTTTATCAAAAGGAATTAACGATAATATCTTAATTAAAAATTTCCTAATTAATATATTAATAGAATAATTAAATATTAATTAAAAATACATGTTAATGTATAAATTATTTTTATTTTAAAGATTCTATGCATTTAATGCATTTCCAGATTTAGTTCTTTTTAACTGAGAATATTTGTTTAGGAAATTTAAGATATTTCTTGATATTAAAAAAATATTTTAAAAAGTAATTTTTTTCTATAATTATAAAATGAAACCGATCTAATGATTCAATCTTTCCTGTTGAATTATGATTCAACTGCTTATAATAAATAATAAAATATAAAATATTATTTAAATAAAAATAATAATATCATAATTTTATAATTTTATAATACTAAATTTTAAAATAAAAACATGGTTATATTTTATTACTAATATTCAAAAGAAAAATATCAATACAAATGAAATATGTCGTAATAATGATGTTAAATTGATAAATATAAGGTTGTTCAATTATAATAACAAGTTTACTACAAAATAAGAAATAAAAAATGAAAAATTAATGTAACATCAAATTATGCAAAAACTACACTACAACAAAATCATAAAATAAAAATCAAGTTTTAGAGATCAAAATAATTAGTTTCTAAATTTAGTCTTGATTGTTAATTAAATACCAATTTAGAAACTATTTAATAATAATATAAACTAATTTAAAAACTAAAATTATTTTTTGTTTCTAAAATATACTTAGTTACTATTATAACTTATTATTTTGGTATTAAAAATCGATTTTTATTTTTATATAAAAAATAGATATGTGTCAATATATACTTAATACTTAACCAACTGTTTAACATGTAAAATCAAACTCTAACGCACCATAACCAAATATATTTTTATATTATAGTATGATTAGTTTTATTTTTTTTGTTTTCATTATTATTTTATTATAATTATAATAAGAAGAAGAATAATAGTAAGAATAAAATAAAAATAATAAGAATATTAAAATAATAATAATAAATTAATAATAAGAAGAATAAAATGAAATGACAATAAGAATAAGAATAAAATGAAATAATAATAAGAGTAAAATAAAACAATAATAAGAATAACATAAGTAATAATAGTTATAATAAAATAAAGCAATAAGAAATAAGAATAAAATAAAGTAATAATAATTATAATAAAAAAAATAAAAATAAAGTAATAATAATTATAATAAAATAAAATAATAAGAATAAGAATAATACTAATTTTGATATGACATAAAAGTGTATTTGATTTAATGATTTAGTGGTATTTTTATTCTGATATAGTAAAACAGAAATAAAAATTAATTAAGAAACATTTCTTCAAATAATAAAATTTAATAAACACTTAATTAAATCAAAAATAAAAATAGGATTAAAAAATGATACTTTTATTGATGACCAAAGACGAATTTAGAAATTGAAGATCATAAAATTATTTTAGTCCTTTAAAATAAAAAAGTGATTTTTTTAAGTCTCTAAAATTTAAAAAAAAAATCAATCTTACAGTTCAAAGTAATTTATTCTGAATGACTTTGTTAGAAAATTTGTTAACACATGACTAATATTATTGTGTTTAATTTTAAAAATATACAATTTTTAGTTTAGTGATTTTCCCATTTTTTTTCTTTGTTTTATTTTTATTAAGAAGTGATAAATTTATAAAAGCAGCTTATAAGGTGAGGTTTGCATACACCGGATTATATATTATGGGTAATCCGATAATGACCCGATAACAAACGGTCTGATAAGCCTAATAAACTATCGCTGGAATATATAGACTCAAAATGACTCTGATACCATATTAAGAAATGAACTTTAAACATAACTCAATCTCGTAAAACTGACTTCAAATATGAGATTTGCACATACTTATATACCATTAAATGTCCTAATATGTAATCAACGAGGGATCCCAACAAAATTTGTAATACTAAATTTTGGATTTTAGAAGTCTAAAATCATAATCAAACATATCTTACATTACTACTTGTTAATAGATTTTTTTCAAGTTTAAGATGTTCGAAAAGCTCATTTTTAAAAAATTTAATTACCTTATTCTTATTCGTCTCTACATTTATGGTCAATATTCAATTTTCCAAAATGTAGAAACGAATAAGGTAATTAATTTTTTTTAAACTATTAGAAAACCTATTGTTATAATCTGAGTAGACTTTTTAACAAAAACAACATTAACAACTTAAATGACATTATTTTTACATTTATCTTTTGAGATTTCTTCTTATATTTATATTTATCTTAGTGAATTCGTGTTCATGCATTCTGTTCTTTGCCCATTAATTACATTACCTTGGATATTAATTGTTATACACGGGCTAACTAATTATGTGAATAATTTCTATAATTTCTTAATTAGTAATTCATAAAACAAGATAAACTAGGTTTTTTAAATAATTTTTTTATTAGTAATAGAAAATAATATAAATGAAAAATAATATTAGAAAAACTCCGAAAAAAATCATTGCAAATACTTATTTTTTTAAAAAAATTTACCTATTTTAATAAATTACAGAAAAATTTATTACATCTCTTTCATAAATATTGCAAAAACCTTATCATTGTGGGGGTCTATGCTTTATCATTGAAATTTTGCAACCCACCCTTAAAAGACATTAAATTGGATAGCAACACATTGAGAATCATGGAATGAATGCACAAGCAACTTTCTAATATCACCCACTTTCATTTCAATCATTCTTCAATAATTTCAACTCATAAACTTGTATTACAAAAGTAAATTGTATATATTAACCTAAGCATTTTATAAAATTGAATTTTGCATTGGTCGGTACTGAACGAGTCAGTTATTCAGTTTTGGTGACCGATTCGACTGTATAAAGATATATTTAAGGTATTTAATAAATAATCATGTTTTACCTAATTCAATTCGACTATATCAAAATATATTTAAGACATTTAATAAATAATCATGTTCCACCTAATCTAAATGACATTTTCAATAAATTAGTTAATATATCTCCTTATAAATGATGGATCACGCTATAGATCTTTGATCTAGAGTTTATTTAAAAATTTCTTATTTGATAAAATTAGGAATCTCTTTTTCTATTTTTACAATTTGATCAAATTCTATTCGATCATAGTTCTTTCTCTTGCAACCTTGTTCTTGGGTTTTGAGGTTTTATCCTCAATCATAACATCTTTTCATCTAATATGATAAAAAATTATTTATTAATAATAAAAATTATTTTAGATATTAATATTTTTTTAAAATTATATTTAATTTAATTTAATTAATATAATAATTATTTCTACATATATTTCAAAAAATAGTTTATGTTATAATAATTTTGTTGAATGGTATATATATATAATTTTTTTTCTCCAAACTGTTTTTTTTTATCTATATTTGTTTTGATAAACTTATCTAGTAAACCTTCTAAAAAAGAGAGAAAAAATTAAAAAAAAAATCGTTTATATAAATTATTTAATTTATTTTTTTAAAAATTTGTAGCTAAAATAAATTTAAATAATTTTCACTTTTTTTTCTTTTATAAAAAATTGTCAGATCATAGTTAATTATTTCTTGCATGAAAAATAATAAAATTGTAGATGATAGATAGAGACCTGCATAGTCAGATTCATTAATATGTCGCGGGGCTTCTTATGTTTGTTTGTTTTTTTAAATTTAATTTCAAACTTGTTTTGAATTATTATAAAAGCAATAAGGAATCGAATCCAACTTTCCCAAACATTAATAGAATCTAAAATAATGGATGAAGTTTCAAAGAATTTACTTATATACCCTAAAATAAAATAATTAATTTTTATATTGACAAAATTAAATACTATTTTAAAGACTATAAAGATTATTATTATTTAAATAAATTTATATTATTATCAAATAATTTTTAAATTGGTATCTAATTAGATACAAACATTTTAGATACCAATTTAAATAATTGGTAGCTAATATTTAAGTACCTAATCAAATACCAATTTAGAAATTATTTATCAATTTAAAAATTATTTATCAATAGTAATTTTTTTTTAATTTATAAAATAATATCTAATTTAATTAATATAGAAATTAATAAGTTTTTTAATTTAAAATTTCGCTTCTAATTATTGATTATATATATATATATATATATATTATAGTGCATGCACTAAGATTAATAATATAATTAATTCATAGTTTATTTGACCAAATTATTAAATAGCTTGATTATTATACAAGTATTTGACACCTAAAAGTATATTATTTTAAGAACTTTAATTTATATATAAGTTACTTTACATAATTTTTGACTTAATTAATTTTTTTTTTGTTTTATTACATTTTAATATATTATTTATTGTCTTTTGGTTTGTTTTTATCTATTATTATATATTTTAATATTATATAAATAATAATTATACTATTTTAAATATTGATTGAGTTATTTTTTATTTTTTTATGTAGTTTAAATTAAAAAGTTAATATTATAAATTGAAATAACTAATATTTTATTACAAGATTTTATATATAAGTTAAACAATAGAATTTGTATAAAAGAAATTTAATATAAGAGTAATTTAAATTGAGAAATAAAAAAACTTAATTTTTAAAAAATAAATAAAAAATTACATTTGATTAGTATTCATTAAGTGAACTCCTTTAAATAAAATAATTTGTTTAAATAAGAATATATACATTTTTTTTAAAATAAATAAAAATAATAATTTTTTAATAATAAATTTTTTTTAAACTATAATAATATTTTTGTATAGATAACAAAATTTGTATTTAAATAATACAACTTATACAGGTATTTTTTTACATCGTTTTATATTTATTAACTAGTTTACTATTTAATAAAGACTTTTTATTTAAAACACTTGTTTATTAACTTAATATTCATATATATATATATATATATTTAAAACTTCTATTATTATAATTTAGAATTAAAAATCCACATGCTTCATCCTTTAAAAAAAGGGAGAAAATAAAATAAAACATTTTAAAATACGTGGTCCCTTCAAAACGACACTGTTTCCTCTGCTAGAGATCCACCTGAAATCTGAGGTTCCTTCTGATTGTTACCTCTTCTTCTCTCTCAATATCAAGCTCGAAACTTTTTCCATTTTTGCTTTCTGGGTAGGTTCCAAAATCTGTGTCAGAAAACTCTTTCACGATTTTTTTTTCTTCTCTTTCGTATTATTCATGTGTTTTTTCTAATTACATCATGCAGCTAACTAGTTTTCCTTTTGCCTTCTTTTGGGAAATTCTCAAATTGCTTAATTTTTTTAGAGGCGTTAATTGTTAAAAGTCACAAGCAATGGTGAAGGACACTGCCTACTATGACGTGTTAGGTGTCAATTTTGATGCATCTGCTGCAGATATTAAGAAGGCTTATTATGTCAAGGTAATAAATAATGAAATGAATGTCCTTCACTTTCTCTGATTTGTACAACCAGAAACTTAGATTCGAGAATGTTCTTGTATTGTTACCTAATCTGATGGAATGTTGAATTTGATTATACTATGTGTTTGTGCTATGGAATGACTAGGTGGTTATATAAATATGGCTTCGGTTTTTTTGTTGTTTAAATTTGAATAAACCATCAATTTCGTATTTGAAGTATCACCCCCTCATCTAAATGGTCCTTAAACTAATGAAATTATAGAAGTTGTCTCCATAGAGAGTATTGAATATCCATAGAGAGTATTGAATATATTTTACAGAAATTGAGGAACTGGTTTGAAGAATTTTTCAACACATGAGGGACTATGTAGCATGATTTGTAATACTTTAGTGATTACATGTATGCTTTCATTAGTTTAAGGACAGTTTAGCAGAGAGGGTGATGCTTCATGAACTAAATTGATGGTTTAATTTTAATTTTTTATCCATTCTAAGACTAGTGCTACACGCTTCATATAACTCGACTGCCTTTTCTTAATTTTTTATCCATTTTCTGTTTTGAAATGTGTGTGAAAGTTGGAGTTGAATAAGCCTATAGGTTGAAGCTGTTTATTGATCTTGTTCTGCCTTCAATAGCTGTGAATTTCAAATGTGCTCACCAGACAACACTTAGTTGGTGACAGAAAAAATATAGGGTGAATTTTGGGAGAGAGCAGAAGAAATGATGGCTCTCTTATAGTTACTTTTACATTAAATATTTAGAAAACTTCATTCATGCTTGTGTTTTACCTTTTTATATGTTTTCTGACTGAATCTTAAACTTGACAGTTCCTCCTTTTTGTTAATTTAATAGCTGTTAATCTCTCTCTTTTCCCTTTTCAGGCAAGAATTGTTCACCCTGATAAAAATCCTGGGGATCCTAAGGCTGCAGAAAATTTTCAGGTAAGCACTAAGAACCCGTGTTTTGTTGGATTCTCAAAACGAAGATATATTTAATAGATGTCATCATTAACAAAGTTATTACATCCTTCTTAGTTCTTACTGTTAGACGTTTTACAGTATAAAATATAGAAGTATTTATACATTTTGAATCTCTCCCTCTATTCAGTTTGGTTTATTTTTCTCAATATACTTTTCTAAGTCTGCTATCTTTGTATATTTACCAGAAACTTGGTGAGGCTTACCAGGTTTTAAGTGACCCCGGGAAGCGTGAAGCATATGATAAACATGGAAAGGAGGGATTACCGCAGTAAGTCTAAATTATCTTCCATTACTGAACAGTAATTAGCTAATAATTGCTAGCAATTAATTAATGCTCCATCAAATAGTGAAATGTTGATTTTGCAATTCAAAGATAACTCGTGAAGGTTATTGTCAAAAAGAAGTTTCTGGTATAATGGTCTAATCTCTCATTGAATTTTCCTTTTCTTGTTACTATATCCAGTTGTTGTCAGATTTAAACCAGAACCAAACATATGTAACTGAATATACTCTGCGTGTGTGTTGCTGAATCTCTTTAAATATTAATGTGATTCAAGTCTAGACAATGATTTAGAGTTACTGTAAAATGAAGTAAAAGAAACAACAAGCGAAAAAGATAGAGATACAATAGGCACTTAAAGGGGCTTGCTTCCTCACTGCTGAAAACCACATCAATCTTTTTGCGCCCCTTTTACCTCCCCTCCTTCTCTCTTGTACTCAGCTTATCAGAAGTTCACTCTCCGATATTTACAGACCTACCATTTGTGTCCTCTGATATCTCATTCCCGCATGATCGAGCATAGAAAGGTGCCTAACATGGTGTTTGTTATGTTACTATTAGTATTTGCCATTGTTGACAACCTCATAGGCTATGTTTCTTTTTGTTGAAAGATAGAAAGCAAGTCTAACCAAACATAGTGAAACTCATTGAAGATATTTTGTTGTATTTGCTCAAAATACTATATAGTCAAATGTTACTGAGAAAGATTTTGAAAAAATCTTCTCAATTAATCGAGTGTTGTTTATAGAAAATCTATAATTTGATCAAGTGTGCTAGTTCTGTGAGTATTTTCCACTATGTTGAGGTATCAAAATTATAGAGGAGACCTAATATCGTTTTATTTGAGGGATGAGAGAATGAATTTCTCTGTTTTGTATTGCACTAGAATGACAATTATTTAAGAGTACAGTATCTCCGTCTCACGATTTCAAGACTGAAATGTGATACCATAAAATCCAGATCGATTCTATATTATCTAAAAGGAAACACAAACAATTCTAGCTAATTTGCAATAATACAAAACAGTAAAATAAAGTCCTAAAATTAGTATATAACGTAACTCCCTAAATTAGTATTAATCTATATCAACCAATTAAGGCTTGTTTATTTATGAGGAATCCACTAAAATAATTATTTTAGATGTTTCAAGAGGAATCTAATGTAACAGAATGTTTTCATGGATTGAGAAACCTGCTAAATACACTGATATTTTTTCAGAGATTCAATGATGGACCCTACAGCTGTATTTGGAATGATTTTCGGAAGTGAAGTTTTTGAAGAATATATTGGACAACTTGCACTGGCTTCTTTAGCATCTATAGAGATTGATGAAGACATACAGGATCCTGAAGTTCAGAGGCAAAAAATTCAAGAAAAGATGAAGGTATTTTTTTTGTTCTAGTTCTTTATGATGGTTTTCCCAAATCCTTTGTACTGCTGTCCCTCATATTTTAGTAGCTGAAACTGTTTCCTTGTTGTAACTGTAGGCATGGCAGAAGGAAAGGGAGCAGAAGCTTTCAGTAATTCTGAAAGACCGGCTTCAATTATCTGTTGTTGGTCAAGAAGAAGAATTCACTGCATGGGCAAAGTCAGAAGCTCGTAGCATCTCTAAAGCTGGTAAATTCCTCTGTTTATGATGTAATTTTAATAATGTATTATTCAACTATAGTCCACAGCTCAAAAGTTTCAATAACTGAAACATTTTCATTTTCAAGAGTGTCAATTTATTGTCTATGCCACGTGCATTCTACACTTCTCTTTCAATTGGGACCTATCTTTAGCACTATTTGAGGTTGTAATATACAAGGGACTGAAATAAATTATAATGATTTATGGATGTAATAGAAGTTTTCAGTTTTATTTCACAGAAATTTGTTTTAGAGGTGCAAATATTAAGTGTTTTTTTTTTCAGTTTTGAAATATAATTGGCATTCTTGAAAGAAATTAAAACACATATTCATTCTGCTGTAGTTTAGAATCTTCAAGAATGCTTCAACATGCTATAGAACTTACATTAGTTTTTTAGCGAAAGGAGATGTCCAAATAATGTCTAATCTGTAAGCCTATCATGCTAGCAAATCAGGTCTGTTGTTGTCCTGGATTTCTGTTGTTGAATTATTAGGATTCTTACTATGCTACAATGTTATTAAGTTGTGCCAAGCTTGTACTAGTTGTTGTGCTGCATTTCTTCTTGAGCTTAAGTACAATTTCAGGTATTTGAATGATGAATCTATCCCATGATTGTACCATTGAATGAGTGGTTCTATGCTTCTTGTACAAAAAAGATGTATAATCTAGGCCTCATTTTACAGAATCTTAAACGGAGTGTGAAATCCCATTGAGGCAAGATGCTTATATACTATTAGACCACCGAACTCAATCCACTAAAAGCCTTAATTTGTGGACAACATAACCTTGCATGTCATTGGATTAACTTTGAAATTATTATAAAATTTAGATTGAATCGTAAGTGTTCGAGTGTTACTTTTGGAGTACCTTATTACAGTTTCTCTTTCCATAGATGATTCCATATCCATGAAATGGGATTTAACTTTTTCCTGACTTACCATCACTATAAATTGTTCAGCTTGGTACTATTATACTAACTTGAGTAAAACACAGGAGTAGAAGAGGAGTTTAGTCTGTAATAACTCTGCTGAAACATTTTTCTCGTGACACTTGAAAATTCCAGATGAGAGCATCCATTTCTGTATGTTGTAGCTCCTCTGCTATTTACTTCAAACACATGAATTTTATCATATATTATTGTTTCATCTTATGAGTTTTAATCTAATAGGAACCTTTGGGTCAAATGATGAAAATGCCAGCATGCTGCACATTAAAAGGATGACAGGGTTGTAAAATTCATGTAGGACCAGAATGATATGATTGATCTCTCCTGGTTCTGTTCTTCCCTTGCAATTTCTTAACTCATTTCTGGCATTATTTTTAGCTTTTGGAGAGGCCATGCTACACACAATTGGTTACATCTACACACGGAAAGCTGCAAGAGAAATTGGAAAGGATTTACGGTACATGAATGTTCCCTTTTTGGCAGAGTGGGTCCGAGATAAAGGACACCGTATTAAGTCACAAGTAACAGCAGCCTCAGGTTGTGGACTATTTGTTTTTATATCTGGGTAGGGATGAAAGGCCCTTTTAGCTCATCTCCCATTTTTTTAGTTTTAGTTTAGTCTCATAAGTTTAAAAAGTTTTATTTAGCTCCTTAAATTTCTCTGTTTGATTAAATTGGTCCTTCCATCAATTAATCACTCTAAAGTATTGACTTAAGCTGATGTTTTGGCTGATGTGGTAAGCGCTTATGACCAAATTAGTGTGATAAATTTATGTAAGGACTCAATTCAATCTTTTTAAACTTTGAGACACAAAATAAAAAAAAATAAGATGGGACCAAAAGGGTTTTTGGCCTTTGGGAAGTTCTAGTGTATCAGTTGAAAGGATATGGGCATTTGGAAGGTTTTAATGAAACTCAACTGTTTCTGTAGGAGCTGTGTCCCTAATTCAAATACAAGAAGAGCTCAAGAAGCTAAATCAAGGAGAAAACAAGGAAGAAAACATAATCAAAGCTATTGAAGATAAGAAGGATGCCATGGTCAATTCTCTATGGCAGATCAATGTGATTGATATTGAATCAACTCTGTCACATGTTTGCCAAGCAGTGAGTTGCAGTATATACTTTCTATAGTTTGAAAATAACATCTTGGTTGATAACATACAGATAATAGTCTTTCCCCCTATGTACCTGCTGTGCATGACATTTGTTTGTTAGTGTGCAGTTTTTGGCCTGGTTGGAAGAAATTTCGCTTTTTGGCTAATGTTATTTATTAATTTTTTTAATCTTCCATTCTAGAAACAACTGGGATCACAGTGCTAATATCTTATAAGGTTCTGTTGTACATTTTGCCTTATAAGTTTGAGTAAAAAGTTATCGAGGGACAAAAATTGCATATCAATAAAGGGTCAAAAATATAATTAAGCCTAACTTTTACCTGGAAAACAGTGGTGGACTATTAAGAAGTGGTCTTTAAACCTAACTCAACCTTATAAATTGGCTTATAAGGTGAGATTTGCACCTACAAATATACATGAAATGTCTTTATCTTTAATCGATGTGAGATCTCCAACATGGATTAAGACCTCTTCTAACGTATTTACTTACATATTGAACTGAAATGCATGCTATGAAATGTTGAATAAGCATATCATATATATTGAAATGCCAATTAATGACAAATGTTAAGAAAATAGTTGTTATTTTTCTCAGGTTCTTAAAGATTCTAGTGCCTCCAGAGATGTTCTGAAGGCTCGGGCCAAAGCATTGAAAAAGTTAGGAACCATCTTTCAAGTAAGTGCTTGATTTCTGATTTTAGTTCATCAACAACTAATATGACTGCATAGTTGTGTCATATGTTAGCATGGAATTAACAAGATTTCAATATCCAGCTGTTACATTTTGTTTGGTCCCTCAAAATATCTTGAAATTTAGTTTTGTTCCTTTTAAAAATCTAATAAATTTAATAAGGAGTTAAACTGATGGAGAAATTATTGAGATGTCACATACAGGAAACAAGCGGGATGACTAAATGATGAAAGGGTAAAGGCATACCTATCAAACTCAAAGGCATCTTTTATTGTGTATTATACATCCACCTGCACTATGTGGTAGTCAATGAGGCTCAGACACGCCTCTTAAATGGTGTGTCCGTGTCGGACACACGTATCGGACACCGACACTCGTACGACACTTGTAGGACACGTATCATTAAAGTGTTTACTTAAAAAAATATTTGTTGGATTTCTGACAATTTTAACACGGTTCTAACGCAATTTTAAAAAGGAGAAATACATTAATTTTCTAAAAACTCAAACTTATTGTATAAATCTTTATTATGATTATAAAAATAAGGAACAAATCCTTTTGAACTAATAATGAGAAACATCTTTCTGCTACAAAAAGAAACTGAAACATACTTATGCACTTAATTTTTTTTTTGTCAATTTATATAATTCATAATTATATAATATATAAATCTGTGTCCTGTGTCTTACATTTTAGAAATTATACGTATTTTCTTGTCCCTGTGTCGTATCGTATCAGTGTCTGAGTTACATACTAGTACATAGGTGATAGTGAATGTTGGGTGGGATTTGAAGAGACAATATGAGCATATAGCAAAAATGATAATGTTAAGATGGATGTATATTGTCATATAAGAAAGTACATAATATGGAATGACTATCTGAGAAAAAGATTGGTGTGACATTCTTGAGGAATAGATGACAGAAAACTGGTACAAAGACCATAAGAGGACCTGTTAGAAGAGTAGATTGCATGATTTATGGTTATATGAACAAATGAGGAGACCAAGAAAGAAGTTGGAGGAGGAAATCACTGAAGGAGATTACAAAAATGACTTTGGTTTTTAATGATGTCATGTGATCCATGTACATCAAAGTGGGATAAGGCTTGTGTTGTTGTAATGAGAAGCTAAAACCACTACACTTTTGGTAAATGGAGGAACTATAAGCATACTAAAATTTTTATAGAAACCAAAACCCCAATTTCAAGATATTTTAAGGGACCAAAACATGTTTTACCATTTTGTTTGTATGTAATTAAGAATAATGTTTCATTTTGGTTCTCAGGGTGCTAAGGCTCCTTATAACAGAGAAAACAGCCTACGGAAAGAAAGTGGCAAACCAGTAGATGGTCCTTCTTCATCATCGTGATCTTGTTCAGTTTGTTTGATATGGTTATGTACTTAGTAGTATTTTCTACTATTCTTATGGCCTTCTGGCTCTCTGGATTTTCAACATTGTTTGATACAGTGCATCAATGGTGTTGATAGACATGGTATGTAATATCACTTGAATTCATAGATTGGATTAACCTTCCATAATTACACACTTGTATTTAATAATTATCATCTAGTGATAATTGATTTCAGTCCATTCTCATTACCATATCTACACACTGGTTCATTTTTTTAGAATGTTACTTTGAGTTAACATTAAATCAACTTATTTTTATCTCAAGTTTTGAATTATCAATTTATTTTACTGCCTCCTTTATGATCACTATTTTCTATAAAGTTGTATGTGGAAATCCTAAACAATTGTCTCTGTATCATATTAATTGTTGGTTTACATTAAAAAAAAACAACTTACATCTTTAATGATTCTATAATTAGATTCTTTGGTGTTTCACTTTAATAATATCATGTTAATCAAATTTTTTTGTTAAATTTTGTTTTATAGAGATGAAACTTTGGATTCTATTATTAATAATAGAACAAATAGTATCTATGTTGTATTTAAGTTTTGTTTTTAAATATATATATATATATATATATATATATATATATTGACATTTTCAATTTTTAATGAAATATTAAAATTTTAATTTTTTTATTTAATAATTATTTGTTGTTTTAGAATACTCAATAGTGCATGTGTAAAAATAAGAAAAGGAGTAAAGATGTTTTAGTAAATTTAGTCCCTAATAAATATATTATATTGACATTGTTGAGTAAGAAAACTTTAAACATCAATCATAATAAAATGGATAAATAAATTATTATGAAAGTTGAAAATGATGCTAAAATTAATTATGATGATATAAAGAAAATTGCCTCGAAAGTTCTCATTTTAATTATTATTAAAAGTGATGAAATAGATCAGTTGGGCTCATAGAAAAGTGAGAAAAAGAGAAAAAAAAAACATCAATTTTTTTTTAATAAAATTAACTCAAATTGACAAATTTAATTAAATTATCTAAAATATATTATAATTCAATCTAAATTTATTTGAATATAAATTTTCACTTAGTATTTGAATGATTGAGTTTATAAAATAAACTAAGAATAACCATAAATATATATTTACATTTTTTTACGAATATTAAAAACTTAAAAAAGTTACATAGTGAACTTAATTTTTTTAAGAGTTGATCGACAGGTCAATTTGCTGCATTAATAATTGAGACATGTTGATGGATTGAGTCATTTGTAAGATCTAAATCTTCTTATTATTTCAATTATCCAAACATTTATTACTGTTTACTTGGCTTTTAATTTTTTGTATAAAAAACAGTATTTTTTTTTCTATCTTGGTAAAATACTTATGAAATTTCTATTTTATTACTTCTTTTATTTACATGGTAAATATGTAAATTAATTCTAAAAATAAGAATATAATTAATATTATCCTAAACTTTAAAAATCAATAAATATAAACATTTATTTCAAGAATCCTACACTTAAAATGAAATGGATTTGGATAATAAAAAATAGGAAAACAAATTTCAATGTGCCGAAGTGATAAAGTCTATAACACAAAGTGGTAAAGTGGATTTGGATTACCAAACAACAAAATAATTTAAAGAAACATTTAAAAATGCTAAACCAATCAATCGTTATACATATTCTATTGATCCAAAGTGCAAAAATACTTTTTTTTGTCACCATTGAATTTCTCTGAGTACCATATTTTTTTAGGGCAATTAAACGTTCACTGTTAAAAATGATGAACAACACCACACCACAAGATATATGTATAAAAAAAATAAACAAGTTGAGTCATCATTGATGAATGGTAATGGAATCACTCCACTTACTTGGTTACTAATCCATTGGATAAAATTATCCATACCAACAAAAAAGGATAACTCAAAAAGATGATAAAGTTGGAAAAAATTTCAAATTTGCAATCGATTAGAGATTATATAGTTGGAAAATAGAGAATATAAAATGTGATATAGTTTAAATATAATGTGTATTTAATAAGATTATCAATTTCATAGTTTTTTTATCAACAAGAAAAAAAATATATTTTATGAGTGAACTAATCTTATATAGATTACAAGAGACGAACAAGTCAATTGTTTCCTACACCCAATCAATTTTGAATGGCACTCGACGAAAGTTTTAAAATCCCATTATGACCTTGTCTTCTTTCTTATGAAAAAAGTGTAGACTGAAGTGCAGAGAAAGTTGGTGTTCTTTAGTGTTCGTTGGAGGTGCAGATGAGGCACTTTTAGTGTGGTGATGGTGGTAGATCGTTTCACTCTTAGGTTTGGTTGACATTCTTGTGAGGTAAGAACACATTTACACTGGTTTTCGCCTTCTGGATTTCTTCATCCACCTCAGTCACCACAACAACCTACATCGCTCTTGGGTTGGTGTTCGTTGAAGGTGAAGCAGCGCTGCCTCAATGAAGAGAGAAGTGCCGAATTTCGAAAGCGAAGGTGGCTGCTGCTGAATTGGGTGCTGATTGAAGGTGGACGCTGGTGTATTGGGTGATGATTGGGTGCACATTTAATTTAACCTAATTTTCATTTCATTAAGGATACTTTAGTCTTTTCGCATGAACAATTGAGTACCAGTCAAAATTGATTGGGTGCAAGGAGAATCAGCCGACGAACAAAACAAAACACGTCCAAAAAAAAAGTCAAACTTAAAAAAAAAAACTAACACGTAACAAAAATCCAAAACACGAAAAAAAACCTTCAAAAATTTCATAGTAAAATAATTTTTTTTGAATATTTAATTGTGTTAATTATATGTTATAAATATGGAGAACATATAACACTCCTTCAATTAATATTTAGATCAAACTTATTATGACATCTCAAATTTATATATAATACAATATTTTTCAATACATTTAGCCATATAAAATATTTTCCAATAAATTTATAATACAAAGTTATATAATTACCCATTAGCTCATGTCCTAACATATGACTATGTTAAATTAAAATTTATGACTTATTTTAAAATATAAGTGACATTAGGTTTTCAATTTTTTTAACTTAGCTAGTAAGATGATGCCGAATTGAAATGACCACCCATTTTGACATTTCTATATATAATGATAGTGATTTATATTGTTTGATCAAGTTATTCCAAATTTGAAATCATGGTAATGCTATTTTAAATATAGAATAAATGTTATTGAAAAAAATCTACATCATATATATACAATGTATCCGACAAAGTTAATTATTATTTTTTATCATAAAAATTGTCAACGCTATGCTAAAGAAATTAATTATAGAATAATATGAAAAGTTATCCTAAAACTATTAAGATTACTTATAATATGTTTTAAAATAAATAATATCCATATATAAATAAATAAAATATTTTATTTTACAAACTGAATTTAAGGATTGATTACACTACAATAAAATCATTAAATAAAAATCAATTTTGAAGACAAAAAATAATTAATCACTATATTGATAAAATTAGGTATAGACTAAAAAAATTATTAATATCTAAAGTAGTTTCTACTATTAATAAATAGTTTTTAAATTGGTATCTAATTAACTATCAAGTGGTATATTTTTTTTTTTTTATAAAATCTTTCACATCACTTATGAAACTTGACATCTCATCAAGTAATAATAGAAACTAATTTACATATCAATAATTTTATTTTTGTACGTCTTTAAAATAGTATCTAATTTAGTCAGTTAGTGACTAATTATTTTTTATTTTTAAAATTAATTTCTATTTAATTTTAATTTCAAAGAGTAGATGTAAAAAAATATATATTTAGTGATGCCAAAGTGCACTTCTAACTATATCTAAAACTTTATTGAATGAGATGAATGTCGAAATTTAATTTGCCATTAGATGGTGTAGAATATGATGCACTTGATGATGAGGATTTGATTTATAACACAAAGCTTTTACTATTGTGAATGGATGTTTATAATGATGAGTATTCAAATGGCAAAGCAATCCACGTATTATCCTAATTAAACCTAATCAATTAAACAAAGCATGCATGCAAAAAGATTATTAGACCAGTTTGCTTAAAAAAAACATAATCAGGACAGCTAATAAAGTATGTGAGAGAAAAGGAAAAAAAAATGTTTTTAATAAAAATAAAAAATTAATAAAAAAGTCAATTAGAATGCATTGATACGATAAAAAAAGTATAATGATTTTATTAATTATTTCAAAATTTATATGTTTGGAATGATTTCTTATCGGTTGGTAATATGAAAATCTTTATAGTGATGGCACATAAAGTTTAAATTCACTTTTATTATAAATACAAAATATTATTATGTAATTTAACTAATTCTAATTAAATTTTAATTTTTTAATTAAATTGAACACGCCTTTTCAGATAAACTATATCCTTCTAAAAATATTGGTCGATTCATATAAGGTGACTATAATGGCAAGTGGCTTGGAATTACGAGGCTATTGTTCTTGTAAGGGTCCACGTGTTGGGTCCCTAATCTTCACAAGTGGTGAAAACATGTTTTTTTTTATTGTTGATTTGTATCTCTAATCCTTAACACCACTTGTATTTAAGATTATATTTTTCATAGATAAAACCTTTTAGCTTACAAAAACGACAAACTATATTATAATTTAAATTTTAAATTTTGACACACCATATATATTGATTATATATTAATTGAAATGACATGTTTTGATTTATTGATTTGGTTAAGGATGGAGTTTTTTTTTTCATTTAGTTATATGTAGGGAAAACTCTTTTTGTTGGATTACTTTGTGTAGTTTTTTTTAAAAAGTTTGGAGTATTATTTTTTTTTACCAACAATGGATGAATTAAATTAAAAGGGAGCACTCAAGAGGTGTTTAAACCCTTATATAAAAGAGAATCAATCTTACATACCAAAACAATCAACAAAAGCATAATATAACAACTAAGATTGATACAGAAAGCCTTCCAGATAGAACCAATACAGATGACCTAACTTGAACCTATTTAAAATCAATATGACAAAGTGAAAAGCATCAGAATTGTGTCTTGCCCTCCATGGTTCTTGGATACTTTACCCAGACCTCTTCTGAGTATGTCCCCACAAGCATAACTGCTTACGAGAGACACGATGTTCCCTTCCAGTATCCCTTAAATACTCTCATTTGTTGATTTTTTATTATCGATAAACTTTTTATTTATTGAAATGTTGTGTTTGTCATGTTTTGTTATGCGATCTCTTTTGGAAGTCATATATAATAATATAATGTGTTTGACATTTATGTGTTTCAGTAACGTTTTATAGTTGTGAGATAGTTTCACCTTAATCTTTTTTGTAAATAGGGTTGAAACATCTCTTAAATGCTTCTATTAATTCATTTATTCTTAGTTGATAGAAAAATTAAGGTAATATAATGTTTTAAGTTAAGTTGGTATACCTTTTTTTTATCAACAAGGGTGACTCAACCCTTATACATAAATAAAAATGAAAATAAGATAAAACTTTACATCATAACCTAAATCAATCTCCCAACAAAAAATGTCGACTGACATAAATCCCAAAAAAAATCACTTACACAAGAACTCACCTTTGACATAAGTCAGAGTATACCGACACATCAATTTCCAACGCAGACTGCTTCTTGTATACCTAGTTCATTCTTTTTATCCTATATATTTTATGGTATATCTAGTTATTTTTTTATCCAATATATTTAGGATTATTCTATGATACACTTACTTATTGTCCAAGTTTATGTAATGTGTTGTGCCAATTAGTCTTTGTGAGTTGACCAATTATTAATATGGTAAAGAGGTGGAGAAGAATCTTGAGAGAAGATAATGCTTGACCTAATTAGGGGAGCTCATGAACGTCCTAAAACCACTTTAAGAAAAGAGGTAGAAAAAGATAAGTGTTTTTAAAACATAACAGTGCTATCATCTTTATTCTCCACCAATGTCCTTCTTCTTTGGTGCTTTGTCCTTGTCGTTAAGGATAATTGGAAGCACTACAATTTAGAATACTATTTTATGTTAACCTAATATCACTTTTTGTGTACACAAACTTTGGATTCATGTTCTTTTAGACCCTTCTGCGCATGCTTTTTCTAACTTTCCATTTCAACCCCTTTTGAAATTTTAGCTTATTATAAGAATTTCCCTGCCACTGGATCAGATCAAATTCTTCATAATGCCCAATACATTTTCTTTTATTATCATTATAATAACTACTATGATCATGTTTGTGATTAATTTCGATCCTCTCATACAAGAAAATCATTACCAATTTTTAGAGATCAAAATAATTAATTATAATAGGAACTAAAATAGAGATCATTTTAGAAAGTAAAAAACAAATTGGTTTCTAAATTAGTTTCTATTATTTTCTATTATTGTTAAATAGTTTCTAAATTGGTATCTAATTAGCAATCAAGGTTTTAACTACCAATTATTTAGTTTCTAAATTTGGTAGCAAAAACCTTGGTTGCTAATTAGATACCAATTTAAAAACTATTTAACAATAATAGAAACTAATTTAGAAACCAAATTTCTTT
>Ga0123342_1003869_pt1 | contig 23533 bp, 12 predicted proteins | sample Turbeawhitnodule_FD_89960 | JGI IMG/M metagenome (GOLD analysis project Ga0123342, IMG submission 89960) | Root nodule microbial communities of legume samples collected from Mexico - Turtle bean Mexico white nodule | ecosystem: Host-associated > Plants > Roots > Nodule | place: Mexico: Nepantla... | reverse complement strand
TATATAACGATTTTATTTATGTTTTGAGTGAAACAATTCGACAAAAATAATCAAGAGACCGCTGATTTTATATATATATATATATATATATATATATATATATATATATATATATATATATATATATAAAGCGGGAAAAATTAAATTATAATAATTAATTAAAAATAGGAAGAATAAATTTTAACTCATTTGACAGAGGGAAGAAAACTATAAATTATTTAAGGGTAAATATAATTTGGTTTAGTAATATTGATTTAGGAAGAAAAAATAGAAATAAATTTGTTGTTATTATAATAGTTTGCAAAAAATTTGGATGAAAGGTAGAAGAAAATTATATTTTTTTGAGGATGTTTATTATTATTATTTTTTATAGTGATGTTTATTGCTAATGCTTATTATTAATTATATGGAGAATAAATTTTAATTCGTTTGAAACACGAAATAAATCAATAAATTATTTAAGGGTGAATAAAAATTGTTTAAAAATATTATTTAGAAATTTATTATTATTAATTTGTTGGTAAAAATGAAAAATATATCTTCATTTTTTTATAACAAAATGTGATAAATTAATTATATTTGAAATAAGAAGCAGCATCCAAGCAAAACATGACCATTAACATCACTATTCCATCGTCACCTATTTCTTCTTTAAGGTAAGCAAGAGAGACATATACATTTTGTAAGGTCATTATCTAGATAAGACAATGATACCAAACAATTTAATGTAACTTCCTTTTGATATAATTCTATCTTCTTGCTAAATGAAATTTGAATTTGTATGGGTGGAACTTACTCCTATGAAAATTTCTGATCCTTAATATTATGTAAAGTCGGTCATTGGATTGTGGAATTACCTGCAAAAGGTACTCTAATACCTAAGTCAGTATTTGGATATCATGCAAAAGTTAATCTCAATGTTAGATTGTATCATAATTATGCTAATCATATCGTACAAATGAATGTTTGTTAGGTTTTTGAGAACTAGTTTAGGATTCTATATATTTGATAAATCTTTGAGGTTTAAATCTTTAAATATGTTTGCCATGATCAATATTTAACCATCACATTATTTAAGAGATATTTAACCATGTTACAATCGATGGTACAAAGTTTACGTGAGATGTATTAAATAATAAAATAATTTAGAGACCCACTAGCCATAATTACATTTAAGTGATTTTGTACATTTCAAAATTCCCAAAACTAAAACTAATGAAAACTAAAACTAATATTTCACATTTATAGATAAAATTCTTAGAATTTAAAAGATGAAAATAAATAAATAAAAGTTATAAGAACTAAAATCATTTTTTTTCAAACGTGCAAGAATTAAGAAATATATTTTTCTTTTTAAAAATTACAATCTTGATGTAAAATAATAAAATGGAATAGGTGATGAACACCTTGAATCCAAATTGTGGTGATAAATGAGGCTCACTACTTTGTATCTAAAATCCATAATAAATGCACTAACTTCCTTCAGCCACGCGAAATAGAAACAATATCCATCAATCATTTTCCAAAACAGCACATTTTCTTAGATATTAACTTTAGCTTGGGCCAACACCACCAACTTTTTTTTCTTCTTTTTATCCCTTACATCTTGTTTCATTTTAAAAAACAATATATGGAACATAAATCGGATTTTCTATTAAATTGGAACCAAAATAAATAAATAATAAATAAATTTCAAACTAAAGTCTTCCGGTATAAGTTTGATTCTAAACGACCTAAATCAAAACATGAAGGTATACAATTTTTGTTGACAGTGAAATATATACAGTAAAGCTATTTTATAATAATTATAATATTGAAACACGTAATTAAATAAGTGGTTATAAAAATTTACTTATATTCTTAATATTGGTATCCGCTGTAGTAGAGGTGTTAGATAAAGTGATTTTTTGTCTCCTCTACTTTTTTGTTGCAAAGAAAGTTCTTAGTATAGGTCTCTCAAAGTTTGTGAATGATAAGAAGATACTACATATGGCTAGTCCGCAAGGTTTTTCACTCTCTCTCATATTTTATATGAGGATGAAATTTTTGTTTTTTTTATGGCAGATAATAAGTCTCTTAGAAATTTGAGTATTTTTCTTAAAACATATGGTGATTTCTCGGGTCAATATGTTAATAATTATAAGAGCAGTTTTTTCACCATGGATAATTCTGTAATATTTGTCACCAAAGTTCAACGTATTCTTTCTTGTAGTCATGGTTGTTTTCCTTTCACTTATTTAGGAGTGTTTATCTTTGTTGGTGCTCCAATGAGTCTTTTTCTTCAACCTTTGGCTGATAAAGTCAAATTGAAGCTTGTTCTTCGAAAGGTAAATCTCTTAGCATGATGGGTCATGTTCAGTTGGTCAATACGATGATTACGGGTCTTCTAGCTTATAATTTGAATTTGTATAAATGGTTTGTCTCTCTTCTTAAGCAAGTTGAGCAGTGGTGTCGAAATTTTATCTGGACTGGTGATATTCTGAAAAAATGTATAGTTACTGTTAATTGGGCTACGATTTGTTCTCCCCTTGAGAATGGAGGTTTGAAGATTATTAACCTTCACCATGAAAATAATGCATATCTTATTAAGCTTGCTTGGAATTTTGCTTATAGCAACAGGTCTTGGTCTTTGCTCTTGAAAGTCAGGGTTCTTAAATCAAAATATGAGTTTCGAAAGGTTTATAGATCCTCATCTCTTTGGCCTAATATTAAGTAGTTTTATTCTACTATACTTGATTATACTTATTGGACTGTTGGTACAAGTTCTTTTTATTAATTTCTGGAATGATAAATGGTGTGGTACTATTTTTTTAACAAATATTGTAGGATTATCTAATGATGCTAGCATTCCGGATACAGTCTCTCAGTTTTGGACAGATGGTGATTGGAATATTTCATTGTCTTTACAGCAGATGTCTCATCTTTTTAGTCATATAATGGTTAGGACGGAACATGACATTCCTAACGGGATTCTAGATGAGTCTAGTCATTTCACTCTTAATTCAACTAAGACTTTTTTTCTTGGATCCAGTAGTTCCCTGTGGTTGGGGAAAATCTATTGGTCTTCATATCTTCCGCCTTCCAAAACTCTTGTCAATTGGAAAGTTTTTCATGGGCGACTTCCTACAGATCAGCATATTCAAAATAAATGTCTGCATATTTGTTTTATGTGTACGCTTTGTGGAAAGCGCGAGGAATCTATTCAGCATTTATTTTTTGAATGTTCTAATGCTTTGCATATTTGGAGTTGGGTTCGACAGATTTTTCCTACTTCTCATTTCTCTAATAAGGATGATCTTCTCTCTTTTATTAAGAGTGATGGTAGTCCTTCGGTTAAATTGATTAAGCTTGCTGTGATAATTTTTTCTATTTGGATGATATGATGTATGCAGAATTATGCTCGTTTTCAGGATAAGATTGAGGTTTCTACGGCTATTTCAGTTATTAAAGATTTAACTTTTCTAGTGGGTAATTCATTTAAAGCTTCAATGAAGAATGATATGTTGGATTTCAATGTGATCAAGTTTTTTGGTATTAATACTCGTACTGGTAAAGTTCTTCATCCTCTTTTTGTTAGATGGGAGTTTCCTTCACCAGACTGGGTTAAAATTAACATTGATGGGGCTGTTAGGGGATATCCTGATCTTGCTACTTGTGGTGGTATTTTTCGTGGGAGTATGGGGGAATTTATTGGAGCTTTCTCTGCGTTTCTTGAAGTTCAGATTGTTTTGATTGCTGAGTTTTATGAGGTTATACATGCTATGGAGGAAGCTCAAAAGATAGGGCTTACTAATGTCAGGCTGGAATGTGATTCTGCTTTGGTTTGTAATACGGTTACTGCTAGAAACAATGTTCCTTGGATGTTTCGTAATCGATGAAATACTTGTCTTAATTACTGTGGAAAAATCATGTTTAGGATTACTTATATTTTTCGTGAAGGAAATGTTTGTGTTGATAAGTTGGCTAATTTAGGATTTATTCATAGAGAATCTTTTTATTGGTATAATAGGCTACCATCTAGTATGTTCTTAGAATTCTTTATGAATAGGTATAGTTTACCTATGTATCGTTTTTGTTAACATATGGGTTTTGGTCTAATCTCCCCATATTTTTTTTATTTTCTTTATTTTATTTTTTTTTTAATAATATTTTTTTCATGTGATAACAAATGATTGTTATTACTTGAGGTGTCAGTATAGCTAAGATGTCAAGTTGTATAGTGATATCTAACATGAAAGCTTTTATTTAATATTGGTATCCACTTCCTTTTATGATCACAAAATTTTCTGATCTTTTCATTACCTTGTAACCCTTACTTTAAAAAATAAGAATTATATTTTGGGTATAAAATATTGAATATATACCATCATAATTTGTTATTAAGTTGTGAACTTTTAAGTATAATTTAATCTTGTAAAACTGGTTTATAAGATAAGATATGTATCCACTATATACTATGAAATATCCAATGAGATCTTCAACACATTTTTTCAAGTCGAGACCTGTTTTAACTTATGCGTTATGGATGATTCAATAGCGGGTGGCCTGACTAACAAATTTTCATTAGGATAAACTTTAAATGACTCTAATACCGTATTAAAATGTGAACTTTTAAGTCTAACCCAATCTTATAGAAACGACTTATAAAATGATGAAGTTTGCACTCACTTATATATTATAAAATATTTTTATATCTAATTGATATGAAATCTTCAATATTTATCACTATTTCTGTAAAATTAAATTAATATATAATATTTTATAAGAAGATGTACAACCCTAGGATTTCAATGCATGACACAAGATTAACTTATCATGTTCTCGGATCATCCAAAGAGGGTAAAAAAACATAACAGCTATATAGTATTTAGAGTCTTAAACCACATTTTTTAATCCATAAGTGATATTGTCAGTGGTTTAGTGCGTTGGAACTTGTAAATGGAAGTTTAGTGTTTTGCAAGGCTTCTTATATCTCATGAGTGTAGGGTGACAAAGAATAAAAATAGAGAAAAAGTTGAGTTTGGATCAAGAAAGTTGAAAAACAAAATAAATAAAAAATTGTGTATGATAAAATATATATATATATATCATATAATTAAATAAAAATATCACAGAATCAATTATGAAGCTATTTTTATTATTTATTTGTTAAAATATTTTATAAATATGTAAGTAAAACAATAATATAATAAAGTAAAATAATAATAATAATAATAAAATACACTCATTTAATCTTTCTTTAAATTCAAACCATTTTTATTTCTTACTATTTTTTCTTCTTCCAAACTTCTTCATTTTCTACCTAAATATCAAATATAGTATAAAACGACAATCTAAACACGTACTCGTTGATGTTTAATATCTTTAAATGGAAATCCAAACCCACCCATCATTTTACCACTTAAGTAAGGATATGAAGGTGTGGTAGCGATAGATGACAAACATTTTCGGTAAGACTTGTCAATAATTGTTTTATTGGGTGGAAGTTTTATTTATATTTATTTTTTTATTCAAGTGATATCTATCTATAAAAACTTGCACAATTTTTTAAAATTACGAATATTTTATAACTTTTCTAAAATAAAATATTTAAAACAGTTTGTATGCCATGTTTTCATCATTAAAACAAACTTATCTAAACTATAAAAAAAAAAATATTAATTCAAACAAAATTACATCGTAAGACTTATAAATTCTCAGTAAACATATATTAATAAAAAAAAATTACATTAACAAGTAATAAAGAAGGAAAAATGATATGATGAAAAAGTTTGTGATTTTATTAAGATGAGATAGATTTTTGAGATGTGTTTGATGCTTGGAAACGGGACAAGGAGACGGAATAAAATGTCCCCCGGTGATTGGGGAAGGAGATAAGAAGGTTTTAGCAACACTCACTTTCAACTTCACTATTTGTCCAAACACGAATAAAAGCATAGGTGGAGTATAAGCTACTTCATCTATTTCCCAATTGTGGCCCCAAAACCTTTCAGTCCACAAGTTCTAACGTGTAAGATATTTGTCAAAAGCTTCTTGAAGTTTTCTCAGATATTTTAAGATGTCAAGCGAATGCGACTTCACCAGTACTCCAAACAACTCATTTATTTTACACTGCTTATATTCTCTCTCAATTATTTCCAGTCACTTGTTTTTATCGCAGTTTAGTTTCCTCAATTCTTTGTTTCAAAAATTTAGTAGATATTATAAACTATTGAGGCTGTGTGTTGGATTGGAAAGTGAAAGTATAAGAATTTGAGAAAATATGTGAGGATTTAAGATGAAGGTGTAAAGAAATTGAGTGAATGTGTTTGAATTGGAGTGTGTTAAAGTAGGTGTATGAAGAAAAATTATTGAAGTTTGTGAGTGATATGATAATTGTCAAAAAATTAAGGGTAAAATTGACTTTTCAAAAAAAAAAAAGGATGTCTTATGTGATTTGATTTTTAATTTCATTAAGAGTAAATTTGACTTTTCACACAAAGTATGGAGGTGCTCGAAGAAACCATGGAGGTGGAGGAAGAAATTAGCTACTTCACAAGAAAGAAAGAGAGAACATGATAAATTAATCTAAAATTAATAACATTAATAAATTAATTTAATTTTTTTTCTTCAAAGGTCAAATTTCTCTAACACATGTTTTTTTGGATTTTTGATCCCCAAATTCTCGAGTCTTTTGATCTCAATTTTTGTTTTCTAGTACTTTGTCGTTCAAATTAGTTTAAGTTTGAATTAAGGATATTAGTTTAAGATCAGATTTTTTATTACTTTTTATTTTAAAGAGGTGATACCTACTTATCGTTATTATCTTGGATCTTCTTAGTATGAACGATTAGACTTGATCCAACAGGTCTAAACGTTGATAATCCTTTTTTTTTTTTTATCAGCAACGTTGATAATCCTATTATGAATGATGTTTATCGTCTATTATTTGTTAATTAATCGTACTATTGAATTATGATTTTGTTCCATGTACATATTGTTTCTGTGATAGAGATACCAACATGTTGAGATTTTCGATCTTCACCTTAAGAAAGGGATATGAGATAGGGTAAGTTTACTTTATAAATACCAAATATTATTTATTTTATTATTTATATTTATTTAGCTTTGTAATTTTAATAATTAAAATGATCTTTATCTTGTAACTTCAAAAATTGAAATGTACTCGAAAAGATAATTCTTGGAATCGTGGAAGACAAAAATCCCAAAATGCAAAGAATCAATATAACTTAACATCATATAACAAAAACCGGATAAAGAAATATACGAGTGAAAATAAAAATAAATAATTAAATAAACACACAGTAGAAAATAATAAGAGATATAATTTCCTCTCTTAACTTCTTACACTCAAATCACATAGTTGTTTCTATCTAAAGTGAAAGTATTGGGTACATTGAGCATAATAGTTTATAAATCCTTAAAATGTGATTTGTTTTGAACAAAGCACAAAAGTATAACGCATTTAAGGATTTAAATGCATTCATAGTGAAAAAAAAAAAGTTATGAGAAAAGTTAAGAAAACATAATTAATTGATTATTTTATATAGTGTGTGAAAAATGTTTGAAAGTTATTTTAACTTTTCATAATCAATTATTAATTATGGATCTATTTTTTTATTATTATATTAATGAATGATGAAAAAAATAATGTTAAAAATAAAGAAATTATTAATAATAAATAAAATAATTAATTTTTTCGCTAAACAAACTTTTTTTACTCATTTGTTACATTTTTTTTTTCTTTTACACTTTCTCTTGTTTTTCTTCTTTCTACCAAAGGACTATTAGAAAGAAAGTTACATATTCTATATCTTTTTTTTATTATTATGAAGAAGTAAAAAAATTCAAATTATCTAGATTTAATTACTTTATTCGTCCCTACATTTGGGGTCAATATTTAATTTGGTACCGTGATTTTTAAAAAAAAAATCAATTTGGTTCCTATATTTTTTAAAATGTATTCAAATTGGTCATTTCCGTTAAATTCCACCTAACAGCGTCAGGTGTTGCTCACGTGGCAGAGAGAGAATGTTTATGTGTGGAGAAAGAGGGTGTTTATGTGGAGAGAGAGAGAGGTGAAATTGAACAATAATAATAATAATAGTAATAGTAGTAATAATAATAATAATAATAAAAATAACAGCAGTAATAATAATAATAATATTAATATTAAGAAAAATAATATTAATATTAATAATAATAATAATAATAATAATAAAATATCAATAATAATAATAGCAACAACAATAATAATAATAATATTAAGAAAATTAATATTAATATTAATAATAAAAAAAAAATAACAATAGTAATAATAATAACATTAATAATAATAATAACTATAATAATAATAAAAATAATAATAATAATAATAAATCTCACATTTCTCCACATAAATACTCACTCTCCAATAAACACACTCTCTCTTACATAAACACTCTCTCCTGTCACATAGACATTCTCCCTCTGCCACGTAAGCAAAACCTGACGCTGTTAAGAGAGACTTAACGGAAAGGACAATACATTTTAAAAAACATATGGATTAAATTGATTTTTTTTAAAACCACGGTAACAAATTGAATATTGACCCCAAATATAGGAACAATAAGATAATTAAATCAATTATATATTGATATGAAACCTTTCAAATTATGGCACAATCTAAACACAAAGGATTCCAAATTTTGAAACATTGCTCTAAACTAATATTTTACGTTAGACACAAAAATAGTGAATAAACGTTTTTTAACATTCAACATTTTTTTACACTGTCAATGTACAATACTATACTTGTTATACAGTTAATTCATGTTTGAGTAGGTAATACTGCCACAAGCAATTCTTAATTTTTTAAGCAGAGATTCCCAGGGCTGCATTCCAGCTGCCTGCATCTGATACAGAAACTTGACAGCTTCAATGTGGAAACCATTCTGTGTGTAACCCATAAGCATAGCATTCCAACAATCAACCTTTCTCTCCTCTCGGGTCATCTCAAACACATCTTTTGCATCTGTCAACAACCCACATCTTCCATACATGGCAATCAAACTACACTGCACATAGTGATCCGAGATCAGCCCAAGTTTGATGGCATCAGCATGGACTTGTTCACCACATCGTTCCTGATTCAGCATCTTTCCACAAGCCTTGAGAACACTAGAAAACGTGAAGCAGTCCTTCTTCACCCCTCGCATTCCCATCTCCCTGAAGTCGCCAAAAACCTCAGAGAAATGCCTTTCCCTGCAACCACTAACGATTTTTGCCGTCCAAGTCAGCGTGTTGTGCCGCGACACCCCATTGAAGACAGCACTCGCATCTTCCAGGCACGTAAATCTCCCGTAAAAGTTTATCAAGGAGCTGCTGAGAAGCACATGATCACAAGCACCCAACTTCAACAACCATCCATGAACTTGCAATCCCAGAGGCACATTCAAAGTGCATGCACAAGCCCTGAGAAGACAAGCCCATATCCATGGAGGAAACTGCAACATACCCAATTGACCTAACATGTTGACAAAAACAGCCGTGGCCTCCTCATACTCGGCATTATCATAGTAAGCAACAAACAAGGTCGCCCAAGAGTTGAAGTCCCTTACACGCATTTTTTCAAACATGTGGCGTGCATTTTCCAACATACCACAGGACACGAACATAATGAGAATCCGATTGAGGAAAGGCAAGGGTGGTTTGATGTCGCTCTTGGAGATGTGAGTGTACAACTCAATGGCAGTTTCTGGGTCGCCGGAAACAGTGCACTCTTTTATCAAAGAAGTGTATATGTCAATGGTTATAGGAAAAGGTAGAGCGTCCATCAAGTGCAATATGTCTAAGGTTGTAGCCTCTTTTCTCTTCTTTTTCTTTATCTCCTTCTTGGTGAAAGTAGTTGTTTGAGGAATAAGGGGACGTGGGAAGGTGTGAATGGGGTAGCGCAGCGGTGGTAGAAGCTCGAGTTGATGGCTGGGAGAAGACAAAGTACGTGGTTTGTGGTTCTTCGGATCAAGGTTTTGGTCTAACAATAGGTGGTGGGAAGGTAGTGTTGGCACAGGTGCAGTGATGAGTACCATTTTTCATGTAGAAGACAACCTAGGATTCCGCTACCAATGTTTCTTCTATCATAATCGTCCAAATACCACCCTCACTTTCAGTTCTTCGTCTTCTACATTTGCCTTTCTTATCCTATTATCCTTTCCTTTGCATAAGAAACACCTCAAAATTAATTTTATTTTTAAGTATTTACAGTTTGAAAAAAAAAAGAGAAAATGAAAAATAAAAATGAAAGAAAAGTAAGTGAAAAATGTTTTAATTTATGTGATAGAATAAAAGAAATTGTAATTTAATATATTTAAAAATAAAAAAATTGTATACATACAACATTTCAAGTAAACAAAAAATAAGCTATTTACATAAAATAACTCGTGCCAAGGTGACTTTTCGAATCTTACACTCTTCTTTCCATGAATTTCTATATACCCTCCTAGTATAAGTAGGATAGTTAACATTATTTTTGACATCACACACATCAAATGAATGTGAATAGGTGTCTATAAATTGAAAAAAGATATACACAATAACTCATTCCGAATATTTTGATATTTGGTAGAGAAATCCGTATAAACTTCGATCATAACAAAATTTAAGGGCTAAAATATAATTTTAAGAATTTTCAAGAAATCAATAAAATCTTGGAAAGAGACATCTAGCAGTTATCACGAGGTAGATAATTGTATCATATAAGCTGCCACATGGTCTACATGATACATGTGAGAATTGTCCACATTCACTATGGTTGCCTAAACATGTCAAAGGATTCAATTCAATTTAACCCAAGAAACCAGATCACATGGCGAAAATGAGTGAAATGCCCTGGAGAAAGCAAAAACAAAATTCAAGCATTTTAGTTGAAAAAAATATTCAACCTTATTATACATAACCATTTTTATCTCACATTTTATCTTTTTCATAAACAATACACATTTAAAAAATATTCTTCTAAAATAAAACAAAAAACCAAATAATTGCCTCACTTCAATGGTGCAGAACATTTTTTCCTAGTAGAAACGTCCATAAGGTAAGGGGGGAAAACAAATGCTAAACACTTTATGGATATTGCAGAACGCATATGTATAAAACAATGGGTTGTTTGTGGCACTAGACACAACACACAACACAACCTGTCTTGGGACAATTTGCTCAACAAGACTAATACATACAGCAACCCGGCAATAAGGGTGAAAAGAAAATGGTAATGGGGAAAATTGGCATCATATGCTACAAATGAAGGACAAAACTGTATGGCACTAGGCACAAGTCATGTCACCATCGAACAAGTAGCTGCACGTTTTGGGAAATAATGCTTTCTCAAACTGTTTCCTGAAGGTGTTTGGTGAAGTACCATTTACTTTTGGTCTTCAGCATTCACCTGAATTCAATTCATTAAATATGGCAGGCTGAGAAATGAGAATTCATCAAGATTCATATTCATCAGGACCTGAATCTATCTCCTCAGCCAAATTATCTTTTAGCATTGGACTTGGAGTAGATCGATATTGGATAGATTGTAAGAAGTTGAAATAAGCATACTTAACATCGAACTGCATATCGTACCCTGCATAACATACAAGTAACATCAAAATTCTGATTAAAATTGGACCTGGAACTGAAAAGGGAAGGTTGGGTCCTTACAATAATTTACTGCAATAGTTAATCCTCCATCATCCGCACCCTGTCTAACATGATGGAACCACATGCTAGGCCTGCATTAGTTTCCTCCTTCAGCATATAGACAGGATAATCAATAGACAACTACAGTCTTGGTTAATTCCCACTTCCAATACTCTTCTTTCAAGTTAACAATCTGGTACACTTTGATGCAACCAAACAAAGGAAAAATCTCTAACACGATTGCCAAAAAATTCCCATTATATTGAAAGTAATTGCTACATTGAGCTAGTCGTGCAATGCTTTCCTTGTTTTTTTCTTATCTTTTGTGGGGTTGAGGGAAGAGGGCAGAAACACTTAAAGCGGAATATACCAACAGAAATAAATACCACCAAATTCATGTATTCACTCGTGCTGTATGACAAAAATTGCTGGACAGAAGCCTCAGTAAATATTGCAAAGTTGTCTAGAAAAAATTATATCAGGACGTGGAAATACATTTGCAGAACAGGAATTACAAATCTCCTGCTCCACACCACAATTTGTGAATAAAATATCCCATGTTTCATGAGCTTTACATATAGCAAAGTCAAGTTGCTTAATGACGAATTGACCCGACATGCTATGGCATAACAAAATGGTTTGAATGTGCTTCCAAATAGCACCAAAACTGGATTTCCATGGTGCAGTGTATCCTTTTCTCCACATAAATTAGACATAACAGGTGCTTAAGCAGCGATTGACATATGATGGCATCATAAAGAGTAAAATTGGCAGAATATCGGAAACAAACAGATGATAAAGAACATCCAACAGAAAAAAGAAAACGAGAATTAGACACATGCAAATGCAGAAGAGGGGAATCTTACAAATAGAGAACCTCCCCGGCCTTCACAGTACATTCAAAAGGCCGAGGGCCATTGAAGTACAGGGGAAATTTGGCCATCTCATCATCCACGGTCTCCACAGAAGGATATGGATCCACACTGCACCAAGGCACATGTCTTGTTGGCCTCTCAAGCTCCAAATCGAACTCTCCTGTATCCTACAAACAAACCCACAACACCCAAATGAAATCAACTCCAAAAGCTGATAGTTTTTGTAGTAAAGTCCAGACCCCTTCAACAAGAAGAAAAAAAAGGAGCAAAACTACAATTTGGTTTCAAAATAAACATCAACTGCGTTGTTTCTTCCTTGAAAGTTTCAGCTTCTAACTTTGCTAGCACACTGTAAGTTTCTACCAATACAAAACTAGTTACGAAAAGATAAAATTTATAGCTTGATAGCCTCGGTAAAGTTACTTGTCAGTAACTTCACATATAAATGATGGTACCACCCTATGGAATGAAAAGAAAAGAAAAATGCATATTTTCTTGAATAAAAAACAATGGGATGAAAATACCGAAGAATATGTGTAAGTGGCAGCAGGGTACTGACGAATGTACAAGCGATGAACATCAGTAGGTGGCAGCAAGATAAAGTGCTTCTCCCCAGTGACAACAGCGTAGAGATTCTCGTAATGATCCTTGTGGAACGAGGTTTGGGAATGTTGGTTACCAATCCAAAGGTTCACAGCTTCGGGCTCAGACCCAATAGCTTCGGTGGCCCAACCGAGGTGCGGATCACAGTCAGCGGCGAGAGACGAATACTCAGAGCGAAAGCAATCGTTTTGTTGCTGCGCGTAAGCCACAAGCTTGTGGGGTTCCGAATTGGAGATGAGGCTAAGGGCTTCGGGGAAGGGCACGTGCTGCACGTGCGCGGAGGCGAAGCAGAGGGAGGAATGGAGAGGGGCGAGGGCGTCGGCGGCGCCGGTGGGGGTGAGGTGAAGGGAGATGGTGGCGGCGGAGAGGGTTTGGGAGAGGTAGGCGTGGTGGGGCCAGGAAGAGAGTGCGGGCCAGTGTGAGATGGCGTTGGAGATTATGCATGGCTTGTTTGGAGTTACGAAGTCTCTCAGGAATTCAACTGGGTTAGGTGGACACTCTAGTCTCTCTACTCTTCCACTGTTTCCCAAGCTCAAATCCCTTACTTCCCTCCACAGTTCCTCTACCTCCTTCATCTTTCTAACTCTCACTTTCTCAGACGGTTCTAGTGCGTTTTATACGTAACGTGGGGTTGATGATAACGTGAAATGAAAACGGAAGCAGCTACTTCAGTTTTTGATCGAGATATGAAATTTATTACTCTTTTTCATACGTTCTGGAAAAGTTTAACAATCAGTATAAAACAGGGCAGGCGGCCATTGATTCTTTAGCATTTTTCATTCTGAAAATCTGTGCGTTCTTTTTTCTAGAGACAAAAATAACGTTTGGAGGTGACTGTATTTTGTTTTTACAAGTCAGCAAATTGTTAAATCAAGTTTTGCTTTTTAGGTAGAATATACAAGCAATGTCAGCATTTGTGGCAAAGACAATCTATAACTGTAGAGAGACATCAAATTTGTGGAACGAAATGTATTTGTACGAGATTTTGCCCAACTGTAGTATATATTATACAGGTTTGGTTGCGATACAAGCAAAAAGTGGAGTGTTTATATGCACAACTCAATCTATCCGTGGGGTGCAATCTCAAAAATAAAAGCTGTATGTTGTTTCCCAGTTATGTGACTGTTTCCGGGTCAGTCCATTTCACTGACAATGAGATAGGCAAAGTGGGCTTTTGCCACACCATGTCACCATATGGCTTCAACTAGTCGTGGTTATCTTGGGGCCACTCACTTTGTTGCACGCATTGCACCAATGGCCAATTACCAACCAGTCCTTGATCTTCAAGAAATGTTGAATCCCAACTAGCTTTCCCAAGCAGCTATGCAAGTGGTCATGAATGAAAACCACCAGTCTTTGGCCGTGTCAGCTACTCACCGAGTTTGAGGATGTTGTATCGCCAATGCGAATCCTATTTGGCAATGGCCTTGCAATAAGCCCGTCCGTGACCCAGCCTACCGATTCTCCATCATTTTTTAGATGGTTGAATTCCCTTTCTACATAATCCAGAGATGTATGCAACCTCCCACCAGGTCTGGAATCATTCAGGGTTCCTCTTCCTCCAATTCCTGCGTTCTTTTCTAACCAATAAAGGTAATTGACCTGGAACAGTGCCTTGAGCATGTCTTGCTGTGAACAGTTTTCTTTGAGTACAACCTGAACCGGGAACACGCATTATTAGACCCATGATACACAACGGCAAAAATTTAATATAAAATAGCCTTTCAAATTGAGAAAAGACTGAACTTGATGTACCATTTTACTAATAATTATTTTGACAAATAAACCACGACACTTTCAACCAATAGCTTTAAATTTTTATAGACAGAAAAAGAACAGATAAGCTCAGAAAGGAAAAGAAAAGCTACAAGATAAAAATGAATTGCGCAACCTTCTGTTGTTTCAGTGTGTTTTACAGTAATATAATATACATCTAAACATGAATCAAGGAGGAAAGACACCATCTCCCTCACACTCTTTAGGATGAGAAAAAACCCAATGACAATAAAAGTGAAGTTAGTTGCCAACTTACACAGAATTTTCCCATGTGCTCTGACAAGATGTACCCTTCTTTTTTATAAAGCCGGAAGAGGGCAAGCACATCTTCCTTGCCGTTGACAATTTCACTGAGCTTGGATCCAAGCTGCAGACGACGTTCAATTTCTGCAGCTGCGTCTTTTGCTTCAGATGATAAAGCAATTGATCGTGCCTATTACAAAAGTAAACAAGCCAAAATATTCAAAATTAGCTTATGCTAAACATAATACCAATCATTTCTGATACTTGTCCATCCTTATAGGGCACCCTAATCAAATGATGTTGGAAGAGTATATATGGCGTAATGTTATTGTAGATACTTCATACTAATACTACGTGTTTGTAGAAGGTTGAGAAGAGGAAATAAAATTATATTTATAGGTCAGTCTCACGTGTTTTATGTTTCATACTTCCTATACTCAACTGGCATTGGAAAAATTAGTGAAGGACTTACGGTGGCATAAGAATAATGACCATATTAAAACTAATAAAAATGCAAAAAGTAAATTTTCCAACAAGTTACCATCATAACAAGGGACAGACAGATATGACCTGATACTCCCCAGCCTGAACTGAGAAGTGATAAGGGCTATTAGAAGAAGACAGAAAGAACCTTAAAATTACACAAGCCATGACCAAAATAAATAAATCGATATAGCAAGCAGAAACTTTTGAACCAGGAAGACATGAGCTTTCATTTCAAAGATTTAAATTTCACAACTTTAACACAAGCAAGATTAACTCACCTTGTTAGCAAAAGTTGCATTTAATATGGGTACTGCTGGAAATAGTGGCTCCTCGTCATTGACATCTTTAACTGGAGGTGCCTGGCCACTGAGTAGATATTCACTGAAAACCAAACCTGCCAAAATAATCAACGAGACATATTAAGTTTTGACCTTTTGATGTCAAAATCAACCCTAGTAGCATTTCCAGATTTCCAAGTCCTCAAACAGACAACCTAAGAAAATTTCCCATCTTATAAAATTAAATCTACACAGCGAGAACATTTCAGAATATTCCATATGATATAGAATTAGGCGGGAAAGATGAAAGACAGAGAAAGAAGAGAGGAAGAGAGCACAAAACAGAATAGGGAGGTCTCAGGGAAACAAGAGAGAACAAAGAAAGGTCAAAGAATATGTGCACCCACTTCTGTCATTAACATTCAATCTAGATTCAGCCGTCTAGAATACAACAACCTTCCTTACTTATAGGCAGCTACCAGACAGCTATGAACTAACAATAGCTGACTAACATCATTGCCTTATTTATATTTACATATCACCATATTTCATGAACATTATAAAGTAAACTAATTATTTCTAAAAGAGAAACAGTAACACAGCTCTCACATGATTGTGTTTAAGCGGGTATAAGACAGGGATCAGAAATTACTTGCACGATAAGGATTTAAAGTCCGTAATTGAATGGACTGGTACGACTTCAGATTGCAGTACATGTGGATCCAAGTCAAGACAATAAATGAAGCAAGAACAAGGGGTGTGGAGGAGCCTATGCAGTTACCCAATCCTATACCAAGCCCAATACCGATAAATCTGCTTGCCATTCCTTGCACTTCCCCTTTAGCAATTACCTACAAATTTACAGTCATTTTCAGAAAGAAAACAGTATATAGGTAAAAACAAATGTGTCAAATGAATATTCATCAATCATGCCACTCAGCACTAGATGGATACCAAACCAAGGAAATGAAATGAGTGTTGTGTTGCATCAATGACTTAATACTCCTAGTCAATAAAGAATAAAGGATCAAGTTTTCACCTCAGCAAAATTCCTTTGAGCAGCAAAACCAGCAAAGAAACAGCTCCTTGTAGAAGCCTGTGAAGAAAAAACAGTTCAAACTTCCAATGATAGTTATCAATCTCGGAGAGCAGCAAGAAATGACCGACTCGGCAAGCTAGAACAAACAAATGAATTACTTTATACAAACGTATCATTGCTATACTTAAACACTTAGTTTCAACATGCATTGTATTAGTTTCAATGATTGAAATTGAAGCAACGTGTAAGGTACAGATTATACACAACACAAAACTGGCTTGACCAACACTATCTAGACAAAAAGACATAAACGTGAAAGACATTGCAAATTGTTCATATCAAATGATAAAAATTTCTGGTTAGCCAAATCCAATTTATTTCAAATTGCACGATTCGAATTGCAAATCATAACATCCTAATAACTATGCCGAATCATTCACACAATTGGAAACAAAAGCAAAAGGTAAGAACTTCATGCTCATCATCATCATTATAATACTTAAACACTTGATTTCAATGTGCATCGCTCTTACTTAAATCAGAACGGTCAAAAGCTATCTCTTTCCGTGTTAAAAAAAAAAGATTAGAAAGACTTAGCAAAACCTTCAAGTACTAAAAACTGGAATAACCTGAATCAGTGAAGCAGCAGAGCGAGAGGCCCCAGCCACAGCACCAATGAGCACGAAAAACTGAGGGAAAGCAGGAGTACACATTTCCAAACCAAAGGCAGCATTTTCAAGAAGGTCAGCAAACAATCTCCACCCTTTGGGGTTAACATCAAAATGGCGACCAAAGTTTGACAACATGATCTTACTGAGGTACCCAATTCCATCCTTGAGCACCCAATTGATGGCAGCAGCAGTTGGAATAGCCCCTTTTCCCAGTCCAACAGCATAAAGCAACGATTGCGTTGCTAGCACCCCGCTAACCTGGCAAGCTACACCCTGAACTGCTCTCCACAGAGAATACTCCAAGTAATCACTCGTCACACTCTCCGGAAAACCCTCTGGAAGCATTAACCGCGTGAAGATGTCTCTGCACTTCAGCCACACGAAGGTTGCAAATTGTGAAGGCTTGAGGGATTGTAACTCCGCCAACAACCCCGGGTGTGCGGAGACAAAGACATCGTTGGTGGGGTCAGGGACAAGCCTGGTCCACTTGCCACCTTTGACTTCCCAAACGGGTTCAGACAAAAGTTCGTTGTCGGAAGAGGAAGACCAGGTTTTGGCGTTTGCAAGTTTAACCAGAAGGAGGTGGCCGAAGAAACATACGGCGGAAGAGCATAGCAGGGAAAGGAAAAGGATGCGATGAGAATTTGAATTTGAATCTGAATCAGAATCGTTGGAATCAAAGGGGTTACCCCAACTACCACCGTTGTTGTTGTTGTTGTTTCCGCTGCCTTGGGATAACAGAGGAAGGGCCGAAAGGCGAGAAGTATGATAAGGGGTTTGTTGTTTGGGACGAAAGGGGACAGCGGAGGCGAAATGTGGCGATGACGGTGGAAGGCGGTGGCGAAGTGGAAGAGAAGTGAAGAGAGAGGCGCATAAGGGCGTGCAGGCGCAGCCCATTTTGGTGGTTCCGCCGGCACGGGAATGGAAGAGGAATAAATGTCAAAGATTTGACATCATCGTATTTAGGGTACTAATACTCAATCAATGTGACCGGTTATGATCACTCTTCATGCTGCTATTACAGTCTCTTTTCTTCATACTGTTCACCATTGTCTTTTATTGAGAAAAATTATAAATAGAAATTATAGTTTAGGATTTTTTAACACGTGTTTTAAAAATATATTCAGATAGAAACAATTTTAATAATTTCCTGACATTTTAATATAAATAAAAGCAAATTTATATATTATTTACAGTAATAAAATTTATATTTTAAAAGAATGTAGTTTTTTTATGAAAAATACTAATAAAGTATGCACTTTAAGTTTAATTAAATTTAATGTTTAGATTTTTATTATTTAAAAAAATGAAATAAATGTATGAAACTATTTAAAAAATGATGTTGTATGTAACTATACTAGAAGATACTATATACAAAACCACATCATAGCTTATCATAAGATCTATATATATTCAAAAATTCAAAAGTCCTCTAAATATAAATACAACAAAAAATCCTAATATTAAATACTATATTATTGTTTTTTTTTTAAATTCTACTTTCTTTCCAATGTGTCCAGTAAAATAATTTTTTATTATTCGCACGTAGTCACTTTAAGACTTTAATCATGCATAGTCACTCTATGTCATCACTAAATACAAGCTATTTTTTATAAAATTTTAAATTATAATAAATGATCACACTAATGGATAATATATGCATTGAATCTATTATATTTTAAATGACTTATGTTTACGAAGTTAGGATGAAATGAAAATATCTACTAAATATTTGTTATTAAGTTAAATATAAGGCTTTTTTATAGTCTCATCAATGCAAGTTATGCTTAGGTAACTAAACAAGAATAAAATTTGTTAATGTGAGTTTTGTGTTTATCATAATCATCCAAACATCACTCATTAAAAGTTATGTAGAACCTATCAATTAGAGGTCATCTATTTAGAATCAAATCCTATATACGATACAATAACATGTACATAAGCAATCAAACTGATATTCATCACCTACAAAATGCTACCTAAGAAGGGCATGTACATCATGTCGTGCATCTGATCATTAATCATATATCTCTCCAAAACATATATAAGTAATCTCACTGAGGATGATAATACGGGCTAGCCCGCCCCGCGTAGTGAACGCAGGTTGATTTTTCTGTCCCGCCACGCATAAGAGTCTGTTTATTGTGGGAGTGAGATCTTATTTAACCATTATTTCTATATTATGAATGTATTATGTACTGGCCAGACCTCGGACAACGGCTTCAGAGAGGTCGACATCAGACATCGACATCGGACCTCAGTGGTCTGGTCGCGTTAATGGGCCACGTAGGTGGGCCCCATAAATAATAATGAGTTATCATTCAGATGTAAGAAGGACCTAAGTCACGACAGAAGTTCATGCATGTAGTGTGTATAGTACCTTCAGGGCTAGCACAAGTAAATAATCCTTGGAGGCACTAAGGCTCATTAGGGTTAGGGTTTCCAAGGATAGACTGCATGCATGGCACGTGAATACTTAGGGCACCCATAGAACAGATGGCCCCGCAATGTTGGTACGTGAGTTGGTACCCTAACGGCCATACTGTTAAGATTTTGCACTCCAGAAGAGGCAAGTCCTATGTCGCGGTTGCGCTAAGCTTGTGCGACGCGTCACAGTATGCCTCACCAGAACCCTAATTCCACCAAAGGAAAGATCCTCGTGGGATAGGGAGTTGACCTAAATACAACCTATATAAAAGGGTGGTAAGAACCCTAGAAAAGGTACACCGTTTCTAAGACTGAAACTACTTTACATACTTACTGTTTCTTAACCCAGTACTGACTTGATCGTCGGAGTGCAATCAACAGGTAGGACCCCCTCTGTTTCAACGGAGCCACTCTCAACCACCCAAGGAGAGAGCATAAACCACTAGGAAATAGGAGGAGCCACCATCTGCCTTTGAAGTCAACGGCGGCTAAGTCAACCGGCGAGAACATATTCAAACATAGGTGCTTGACATAAATAATCCACAATTAATTTATTGTCAACCATTAATATGTACTACCAAGATCTTTTGCGTCATAAGGGCCTATTCCAATTAGATTATGTTTTTTGAGAAGCAATGGTAGCACAAGGTCATGTTTTCAAATGATCATTGTACAAAATAAAATATGATCATACTGCACAATAAACCGGGAGAAAGAAATGATGGTTCAACTAGTTCAATCTAATTTGAAAAAGCATCATTGGTATGTTTCTCTTTCAATATTTTGAATGTATTTAAACATAATGCTTGACATAAGTACACAACTCTATATTTTTTTTATGCAAGTTAGGAGGCCAACCCGTCCCGCATTGTCATCCCTAAATCTCACATTTTATACAACATAAATATGGGTAAAATGTATCGAGACGGGTACAAATAGTGCTCACCCCATACTTGACCCACTAGCTAAGAAAAAATACAATACTATCAGAATATCCATAAAAACCTAAAAAAAAATATTTAAAAACAAATTTTGTAAATGTAAACTAGACAAAGAAGTAATTTTAGAATATAATTAAAAAATGCATAATGAAATATTATGGAAAATAAATTTTATCTTTCTAAAAATCAAATTTAAATAAGTTGCATCACAAAGTATATATTTTAAACTTTAAATAATTAATATTTTTGAAAATAACTCCAAATTCATAATTCTAAATAAAATATATAAATATATAAAATTAAATTCTAAATAATTTTGTAATGGTTAATATTTCTCTCAATAGTAACTTTGTTTTGAAAATATTGAAATAAAATCCACTAACAGTTATTAACGAGTAGCTAAGATATGATTGAATAACATGATACTCATATTCACCTCCTTAACATGTAGATAATCAAAATGTTTGTAACTTTTACCCACTAGTATTCATTAAAGATATATATTTAGTATCTGATAAAAAAAAAATTGAACGAATATCTACCTATACAATCTTTATCCTTAATCATACTATCAAAATATGTATATCTCATGTTTAGGTGATTTAGTCGCTCACAAGTTGACTAACATTATCATTTTTATGCATACAATAACAAAAACATAAACTTAAGATCAAACATTCCATTTAAGAGATCACACGTGTATCTCATATATGTAAAGTGCATATAATTCGTAACATCAAAACAACAATTGTTTTGTAAAAATATATTATTACATTCCCTTATCTAAATTGAAGTGTGTTTTTATCCAAAAGTTCGCTATTTTATTTTCAACAACTCAACAAATCTAAGTAAGTCTTCGCAAAATCAACCATACACCAACAATATACTCTCTTAATTGTTTGTTAAAAAAGGGAAAAAAAATCTTTGTTTTTCACAAGCTCCTCATAATCTTAATATGTTCACAATTATAATTGATTTCAGAGTCAGAAAGAATTTGCAAAGATAAAAATGGTGTAAAATCGGTGATCTTATAATAAAATAATAAATGAACGTTAAACTTTTATTTATAAACTTAATTTTTCTTTATTTTAAAATATACTATTAAATAAAAATATATAAAAAAATGTCTATTAAGTAATTATTATTTGTTTAACATAAAATTTATAAATTAAAAATATAGATTGTCTTATTTAAATACTTATATAATTTTGTTTAAATTTATTGAAAAAAATGTATATATTAAAGTGACGACATCCATATCCATCTCCTGATTTGTCTTTGACTTAAATCTATAATATTCATATCTATAGTCATTTCGTTTTGTTCCTACATTATTTTCTCCTTCAAGTTATAAATACTAAAATTCTCATCTATCCTTCAATTTGAAGTTCTATTTAAATTGTAAAAAAAACTCCATAATTATGCAACTTGAAACTAAAAACATACATTGGATTAAAAAAAACAAATGTTAATTTAGAAGTCAACTTTGACTTCCGAAAGTTAATATTGTATTTTGGACTACACAATTAAAAAAAAATTATTGACATAAAAAAATTTAAAATTGTGTAATATAGCATAAACTTATAGATTCAGAAATAACTTTTGAATAAAAAAAACTTTTGAAAATGTTAATCCAAAAATGCAATATTGATTTTGAGATTACATTTTTTTAAATGACTCATGAATTATACAATAAAAAAATATTTTTTATAAATTTTTCTTCTAAATTTTATAATATTTAATACCGATCCGGGATTATGTGAATGCATTGTTTATAGTAATTGTAAAATTTCTGGTTGCAATTACGAGCAATATAACCAAATTACTTGCAAGAAAAATCTTGGTCACCTTTCATATCATAACCTTTGCCATTTACCTTGAGTTGAATATGCCCTTTGTGATAGCCTCAAGAGTTATCCAAAAAAGGAATACTAACAATCTATCTGTTTCCAAGCGTGAAAAGTTGGAGATGATAGAAAAGTAGAAAAAGTGTCTATTTAAGATTTTAGAAGTTAAAAAATATGGAAAATGATAAAACTTTTGTAACCTAAATTTTCCACCTATACGTGAAAGGATTTGCAGAGAAACAATGTGTAGTTAAAAAAATAATTGATTATCAATTATCATTTTAATATTTACATTTTTTTATAATAAAATAACCAAATTAAAGTAAAAATATTAAAACAATATATCGAATAAGTTAAATTATTATATAATAAATTTAAAAATATTTTTAAAATTTTATTTTACAAATTACTTTTTAAATATATTAATATAAAAGTATATTATACTATATCAATCAAAAATCATTTATAATTTTTTTATATAATTTTTTATATTTAAATTATTTTTTTGTATTAATCTAAATAATTTCATTTTTTACTTATTTTCTTTAAATTTATTATGTTTCTCTCCTTGGAATTCTTTCTTTAATTCAAACAAAGCAATATATATATATATATATATATATATATATATATATATATATATATATATATATATATATAAATATATATATATATTTTTTTAT
>Ga0123342_1003868_pt1 | contig 23533 bp, 19 predicted proteins | sample Turbeawhitnodule_FD_89960 | JGI IMG/M metagenome (GOLD analysis project Ga0123342, IMG submission 89960) | Root nodule microbial communities of legume samples collected from Mexico - Turtle bean Mexico white nodule | ecosystem: Host-associated > Plants > Roots > Nodule | place: Mexico: Nepantla... | reverse complement strand
GCATGCCTCCTCCCCTATGAGGGTTTTCTGGCGACATCCCTTCATTGAACCCCTGTGCCAACTGCCTATAGACAGGGGGGGAAGCAGTAGTTCGCGGGAGGAGGGAGCGGGAGCCGGCGCGGGAGGAACAGAGCCCGTAGCCGCCACCACTTCAGACAGGGTTAGTGGCGGGGGAACCAACTTAGCTCCTTCATCGTGTTCCTCTTGGACTGCTTGGGGCGATGGCGACGTAGCGCTGGGAGGGTCATCCCTTAGAGAGTTCCTGCCACCGGGAGATGTGGCTGGTAGGGTAGGAACCCTCGCAGGTCTCCTCTTCTTGAAGACCAGGGGACTACCTGAGTCTTCATTGTCGGAGTTTATCTCCAACACCCTTTTTCCTTTGTCTGGGCGTGCTGGAGCATGTGTTGATGCGGCGACCAAGGGGACCGTAGCAATGGGAGGAGGGGAGGAAGGAGTTTGACAGGTTTGGGGAGAAGGTGGCGGAGTCAGTAGGGAGGCGACGGGAGCTGAAGGAGTGGTGGGTGGCACGTCAGGAGCGACGGAATCCCCATCCCCTTTGGTGGATCTTGCCTTCTTCAGGAACTTGGCAAGTGCGAGACGCCTTGAAGAAGCCATCACCGAACCTGCGAAAATCATAGCGAAGACTAACTCAGATGAGGCAAAGCGGAAGCAACAATCAGGAAATGCAGAGTAAGGCCATATAATCCCAGTGGTTCATACAGTGCAATCACATTCAAGCAAATTCTAGTGGGAAAACCAAAGGCAAGTACCAAAATAGGTAGAGAGACCGTGGGCATTGAACTCGTTGGCAATGAGCTTGGCGGTGTCAAAGACCACCCCGAACCCAGCCAAAGCCTTGCACACATCCCTGTCATAGGGAGCGAGATCATCCAAGGCCAGGGCCTTAGCCGATATGGGCTTTTCCGACCAGTACAAAGGGAAGCCCTCCAGTGCAGTGGGATCGAATTTGGTTGCCCGCACCTTGAAGAACTTCCCTTTCCACCCCTTGAATGAGTTCTGGAAGAGGGAGAGGATGATGCGCCCGGCGACGCCAGAAAAGCTCATCCAGAGGCTTTTGCCCTGTTTCTTTACCTCAAAAAAGTGAAGAAAGACATCCACGGAGGGAAGGATGCCCAGATATCCACAAAGAATTTGAAAACACCTCACGAACGCCCAGTTGTTGGGATGAAGCTGGGCAGGGGCGGTGTTGACTTCGGTGAGCAACTCCCGTTCGAAGGGAGTAAAGGGAAGGCGTAGACCCACCCTCTTGAATACCATTTGGTAAACGAAGAAGAAGGGGCTTCTCCCGGCGGCCCTTGCGTCCACACAAACAGGTTCCCCAGGCTTCACGCGACATACTAAGACGTGGGAATCATGAGTTTTGTGGAAGGCATTGAAGTTATAGACTGCGGGTTCGCCCCTGTGAGCCTCTACGTCTGAGACAGAGTTTAATGTAGAGCACTCCGCGAGGAGGTCATCGGAGGCCCATCGATACTCCTCTTTGTAAGGGGACCTGGGGGCGGAGGATCGGTAGTAGCCTTGTCTCGCGCCATCGGATCAAAAGCTGAAGAGTGAATAAAAAAGAAAGGGTTCAGCGAAAGGGGGTTGTTGAAGAAGAAAAAGGGGGAAAAAGGAGAAACCCTAGGCAAACCCTACCCACGCGAGAGAAAGAAGAACGAGGGGAAACAAAGAAACACACGAACAGCACGCGAACACAAGAGAGTAAACAGTCCCAGGCAGATCATACATACATCATAGCAATGCAGTGAAGAAGGAGAATCAGCAAGGGCAGAAAGACCGTACCTTTGAGTGTCAAAGAAGGGGAGAAGTGGAAGCGCGAAGGAAAGAGCAGAGATTGTCAAGAAAGAGCTTGAGGGAGATGAACAGTGCAAGAATGCGAAGAGAGTGGATGAAACAGTGGTTTCGAGCGCGGAGTTTGGGTAACTTAAACGTTACGAGAAGCGCGAGGGGCAATAGATGGGGACCGTTCGATGATGCCACGTGTCGTAGGATCAGGCGCTCGCTGGGAGCGCAAGGGACTTTTGATGATGACCGCGTGATGGGCCACGTGGCGAGTGATTAAGCATGGCCCAAAAAGTGTCACTTTTCCCGTCTTAGAGGATGTCCCATCAGCCATTAAGAACGTCTCAACTTCTCAGGGACTGTCACGTCAATGGTTTGAGGAGTGCCGCGTCAGCAAGAATGACACGTCATCAGGATGCCACGTGGATGGCGTGGGCGAGGCCTTAGCCTTTTCGCTGAAGACAAGTCATCAGCTCAAGACTGGGGGGCTTGTGTACCGTCCCGCCCCCGGGCGTTGACCAAAGTAAAAGTCAACGTCGGGGCCAAGGTCAACATATGGCGAGACCATGCGAAGGGGTCAAAGAAAGGAAGTCAACAGAATAATTACACAAGGCGCCGCCAGGACAAGGCGTCGCCGAAGAAAGGCGTCGCCAGGACAAGGCGTCGCCACAGAAGGGCGTCGCCTTAACATGTCGTCGCCGAGATAAGGCATCGCCTAGGCAAGGTGCCGCCAAGATACGGCGTCGCTGAACAAGCCACCGGTAGTGTCACTCCCCGATACCCGTGGGTAGGAAAGACCACGGAGGGAGTGACGCCATGGAGGCTTTGGGCCCGCCAAGTGCAGAAACAATGATAAAGTGGAGAGCAATCTGACTCGCGAAGTGCCCATGTCACCCCGGAGAGGCCCTTGGGATAGATACGACTCATGAGAGGGTCACACCCAGGGGTAACCAGGTGCAGGGCACGAAAGGAAGGTAGATACGCTCTCAAAGCGAGTGACTAGAGGTTTGGGGGCATGAGTTCACACCCAAAAGGTCACCCCGTGCGCCAGATGCACTCCCAGGAAGGAGGACTCACACGACGAAATACCCCTAAGTTGGGTCACGATGTTGTGGGGCCCTCCACGTGTAATAGCAGCCATGTCAGAACAGAAACATCAATTTGTCAGGAATAAGGTAATTGAAGCTATTTAAAGGTAATTAAAGTTTACGTTTCGAGCGTTTAAGGTACTTTAAATGCTTCGAGCGGTTTAATCGTCTTAAAGGCGCTGAACGTTTCATAACCTTAAATGCGCTTTAAGACGCTTTAAATGCGAGATTCGTTTAAATAGAACCTTGGATGTTGGAAAGGGGGTTGGAACTTTTGGCAAATTTTCCGAGAATACACTCTAGTTGCTTGCTCGAGTCTGGAGGCTACGCACAAGGGACGAGGGAAAGGTTGTTTGCCAGAAGGAGAAAATACACACAATACATAGTTCTTTTTACCACCTTCAGAGTACCATCAACGGTGCTCCGATACGGAGGTGTAGAGTTTTGGTGCTTCTTGCTAGCTGACTTGAGCGTCGGAGTGCAAACGGCCGCTAGGGTGCCCTTTTGTCCTTCTTTGCAGGTATCCACAGATTGCCAGAGGGAAGGTGTCCCTAGCTGACGGGCAAGGTTGCGCACAAAGACGTCACAGGTCAACCGGCCGGAACACTAACAACATTTCTTTTAGCTTCCATGGGCATAAAAGAGAGGTCCATGAGGACCAAATAACAATGAAAAAAAAAAGAGAAAATGAAAAAGAGAAAGAAAGAAAGGATAAAGCTACTCACAAAATATCATCTTTCACAACTAAATCAATCATATTGACTTGTGCCATGCTACAAACTGCACCTCCAAGGTTTCCTTCTTCTCTGTCTTTTTCATTACCAAATAAATATAATTAGTTGACATCTTGACAAAGAAAATTTGGCATGAACATCAAACACCTCCTAAGGGTTTTCATTTGAGAGGATTTTTATCACCAAGCCCTTTCTTCCCCAAATATTCTTTCCCAACATAGCTTGTAAGAAGAGTTTGCCTTTTTTAACTCTCCAAGCTCAATGAACATAAGTTTGTTTCACATACCACACCATGCACTATCTTATATGTGAACAAACTAACTATGTTATCTGCGGGAGTTCTAAATTCGAGGTCGAATTCTCTCAAACCTGGGGGGCATGATACAATCCAAACCAACAAGGAGATGACCAAGGACTCCCATGACCATTCACACTATGAGAAGTCATCTCAACTTTCAAGTGAAGACCTCACCAAAAACCGACCTCACCAAAAGAAGAAATGGGCAAAGACCAGAACATCAAATTTTCTTCCTGCTAGTCTTCTTTGGAATAAAACAAAAGGCCATGTCGTGGTCTCTTTGTATGATTTCTTAGACTATGCCATGCAGTGGTGGTATAAGACTGTAATGGACATTGGGCTAAACAAGAGGTTAGTCGTGGTCTCTTGGTGTGATTTAAAAGAATGCATGCGCACGAGGTTTGTTCCTGCCTATTATAGGAAGGAACTCTTGTTCAAGCTCCAACGGCTTCAACATGGACCTAGTAGTGTAGATGAGTACTTTAAAGAGCTTGAAACAATTTTAACTAAAATTGACATGCATGAAAGTGATGAGTCCAAAATTTCTAGATTTTTAAGTGGATTGAGAAGGGAAATCCAAGATGTGGTAGAACTTTATGAGTATTCAACATTAGAAAAATTGGTTCACCTTACCATCAAGGTTGAATTCCAACTTTCAAAGAAAACTCATTTCAAAAACTCTCATAATGATGGCTACTACCAATCATCTTGGAAAAACAAAAATAAATCTTCTTCCAAAACTTTTCCTTCAAATGTTGAGAAGGATTCGACTTACAATCCTAGACATTATAAACCCTCCACTTCTACAACTACCAAAACCTCAAGTAAAAGTTGTTTTAAATGTTTAGGTTTAGGGCATATTGCATCCAATTGCCCTTCTAAGAGAAATATGATGGTTAAAGGGGGGTTGTCATGAATGATCATAGCTCACAAAGGTCTAGGTCCCCTACCTCTTCTAGATCCCCAATTGAAGAAGAAAGTGAAATTCCATGTGGAGGAGACTTATTATTAGTGAGGCGCATGCTAGGCCAAGTATTAAAGCCTTTTGATGAAAGTCAAAGGGAAAACATTTTCCACACTAGGTGCCTCATTAATGATAGGTTGTGCTCCTTAATTGTGGATGGGGGGAAGTTGTGCAAACATGGCAAGCACAAGAGTGGTAGACAAACTTGGGTTACCTACCATCTCTCATGCAAAGCCCTATAAACTTCAATGGTTAAGTGAAGAGGGGGAAATAGTAGTAAACAAACAAGTCCTCATTGCCTTTTCTATTGGTAAATACAAGGATGAGGTCTTGTGTGATGTTGTACCTATGGAAGCCACACACATTCTTTTAGGTAGGCCGTGGAAATTTGATAGAAAAAATTTACATGATGGCCTTACCAACAAAATCTCTTTTACCTTCCATGGGCATAAGGTCACATTAAAATCTCTCTCACCAAAGGAGGTCCATGAGGACCACATAAAAATTAAAAAAGAAATTAAAAAGAGAAAGAAAGAAAAGATAAAGTGAGTCACAACATATCATCTTACACAACTAAATTAATCATGTTGACTCGTGCCATGCTACCAACTGCACCTCCAAGGTTTCCTTCTTCTTTGTCTTTTTCATTCCTAAAAAGATCTAATTACTTGACATCTTGGACAAAGAAAATTTGGGATGACCATCAAACACCTCCTAAGGGTTCTCACCTTTTGAGAGGATTTTTATCACCAAGCCCTTTCATCCCCGAATATTCTTTCCCTACATGGCTTGTAAGAAGAGCTTGCCCTTTTGAACTCCCCAAATATATGGGACCAAACTAATTATGTTATTTGCAGGAGTTCTAAATTTGAGGTCGAATTCTCTCAAACCTGGGGTTGATACAAACCAAGCCAACAAGGAGATGACCAAGGATGCACATTACCATTCACACTTTGAGAAGTCATCTCCCCAATCAAGTGAATACCTCTCCAAGGATCTAGCAGACCTCCCCATTTACATGTTAATTTTGAAGAGAAAAGTTACTCTGCACAAATTGTGTGAGAAGTGTGTGAGGTTTGAATCCTCTTAGCTAGGTCTTATCTTGAGTGGTGTAAGACTCTCAAGTGGCGGCCCTTCACACATATTGGTGGCTACCACACCCCAAGTGGCATGAATCCCTCTCACAACCACTCCATAAGCTACTCTTCTTCCACTCTTTTCAATTCATTTCCATTTCATATATTTCTTTGTCTTGAACTATTGCTCTTAGTTATGATTTTGATATATGCTTATGGTTAATCATTTGGTTCGGCCATGACCACCATTGATGCACCTTATTTCCATTTCCATTCCTCATTGCATTCCATCTATCACCTTATATTGATTTTTCATCTTTGCCTTTGTGAAGTGAACTTTCACACTTGCTTAACCATTTGGTTAAGTTCGTCTCCAGTGGGAATCTTCCTTAGGTTTTCACCATAAATTGCTAAATTCCCAACTCTAAGTAAAAGTGTCACCATAAAATGGAACCATATAAAAATGAGCTCACATCACTTAGGAAGCGATTTGACTAGTCCTTTTGGAACAAGATAATTCTTAAACTTACATGTCCTTGATTTATGATCGAATTTCATATAGTAAAAACAAGAGAGAGAATACTTTTGAAACTGTTGAAAGAAGAAAAACCTGTTTTTGCTAGAACAAAGAAACTTGACAACTTTTTAACATTCTTCTTTCTTCCTGGATTATATCCTATACCATTCTTATTAAAGAAAGCATTTTGTGATCCAAACTGAGTTTCAAGATTCTCCCTACCCTTAGTGAAATTGGACAGAGTTTTTAACAGATATTTTACCTTCTTTTCCAAACCCTTACCATTTTTACAGGTTTTTATAGATGCATGCAAAAATGTTAATTCAAGGTTAACCAACTCAATTTTAGCTTAAAACAATTTTTTTTCAAGTGATTTAACCTTTGGTTCAAGTGTGTTATTTGCACTTCTTAGTTTATTCCACATAACAACCAAACCTATTAGCTTCATCATGGGTTTAAAGGCAATTAATAGTTTATCATAGCTTTCTGAATTAGTTGAGTAATTACTAACTGAATCATAGCTTGATTCTTCATTGTTCAGCATGAAGCACATGTTTGCTTCTTCACTTTTAGTTGATGAATCACTTGATGAAGAGACTTCATTTTCCTCCCAGGAGATACACACCATTTTTCCTCTACTTTTTTCAACCTTCTTGCTAGCTTGTTTGTCTTTGTTTTGATTGTTTGGAAAATCAACTTTTATATGACCTGGTTTACAACAGCTAAAGCAAGTGTTCTAACTCATGTTCTCTGAGTTTCCTGAACAATGCAGTAGTGGAGAGCCTTGACAAATCTCTGGATTTAGAGATTACTGTTACCTTAGGCTGTCAGCTTCTGCCAAGGAACTTCAAAATCTTGATATTTAATTCTTCTTTATGAAAAACCTTTTCAAGCCCTATTAGATGATTTACAATATGTGTAAATCCTTTTTGCACATCAACAATGGTCTTTTCTGCTTGAATCCTGAAGAGCTCATATTCCTAAATGAGAGCATGTTTTCTTGCCCTCTTCACATCATATGTGCCTTCATGGGTTACTTCTAGTATTTCCCACATTTCCTTAGCAGAGTTGCACTGTGATACCCTGAAAAATTCATCCATATTCAAGGCATAGGTGATAATGTTTTTGTCTAGAAAATCATATTGTTCATTTTTTCTTTTCACTGTCACTCCATTCAGACCAAGCCTTTTTTATTGTTTCATCTTTAACAACATGCACAGGAACAAAAGGTTCATTTACCACAACATCCCAAATTCCCATATCAATAGATTCCATAAAAAAATGTATTTGAATTTTCCAGAATGCATAATTCACTCCACCAAACACAGGGGGTCCATTAATAGACGTACCCTCAGCAAGGCAATTTAAACTCGGACATATTGAAATAAAACTTGATTAAGCTACAAGTCCTATCTCTTGATACAAATTGTTGAGATTAATAGATTGTAAGTTTAAGAGGGGGTTAATAGGACTTAGGGAAATTTTCACAAAAGTACTATTTCAAAAATCCTTACAGAAAAATAACAGATTGATTTAAAGAAAAACAGATTTAATTCTTTATTCTGGTAGGCAATTTCAGAAATATAACAGATTGATTTTAGAATCAATAGATTTTATTTCTGACTTATCAATTTTGATCTTTATCCAGAGACCTGTTATGAACAAAACAGGGATAAAAAACTTGAACACAATGAAATATCAGAGTTTCAATTTTAAAGAACCTTTTAGATAAGATCTTAATTCCAGATTTAAAGGACACTATTTTATCCATGTAATTTCAAATATCTATTCAAAATAGTTCTTCAAAGATTTATTCAAGAAACAACAAAATGTAAGTTTGCACCAATTTTTCTTTTTCGAACATATTTGATACAGGAGATTAAGAACAATTCTTAATTTAATATTGTTTTTAATACACTTATCTTTATGGGTAAATCAGTCAAAGATCCAGGTTTTCTTGAGTTCAAAGATTGATTAAAATCCTTAGAAACTGGAAGACAGAAAGTGATATATGCCATAAAATGTTAAAAACAACTAATTCAATTTTAAAACAACATATTTGTTTTATCACAAATATCCAGATTTCAGATTTAAAATGCAGTGAATGAGAGAAGAAAGAAGAAAGCACATATTTATACCAGTTCACTCAACATGAGCTACATCTAGTCCCACCTTACACTAAGATGGATTTCACTAAAACCACAACAATCTTTACAAAAAGAATACAAACACACTAGTTCTTGAAACCTACAAGAACCAGAAGCACAGACTGAAAAACTCTATTTCAGCTACTTTTTACTTCAAGAAACACTATCAAGAAGCAAACACTAAAACACTTATACAAAGAAAGAGTATTTGGAAAGAAAACACCTTGATAGCAGACTCAAGAGTTCGAACCAGGACCCTCACAGCTGTAACACTTGACAAAACCTTGAATTTTAAGCCAAAGGCACCAGCATAAGAGCATTTAAAAGTTTTGAAGAAAAACTTTAAAAAAACTAAACTCACTTTAAAATATCAATGAAAGTGCTTGAAGAATGTATGCAAATCGTAATTGCAAGGGATGATTTGACTTAAGATCAATCTCCCATTTTATAGGTTTCAAATCAAAACAGATTTCACAAAAACAATTAGAAACTGTTATAAAACAACAGATTCAAAAGAACAAATTGTTTTTTGAAAGTACTTTTGGTGGTAACATGACCACTTTCTGATTATATTAAAATTATAAGTGTGAACAAAACAAAATTTTGGAGTTAAAACTGAATTTTGAAAATGCTAACAATTTTGTACCATTACCAAAGACTCTTTGTCAAACAATAGATTCAATTTTTTGTACCATAAACCAGTTTTTGAAAAACTTGGAGCAGATTTTTGAAAACACTTTTTAAGAGACCCTTGTGCTTAAGCTCATCACTATGGCTATGAGATATAAGGTAGATTCAAATTGCAAAAGACTATTTAAACAATTCTAACCTAACTAAGACCATGAATAACATGTTCGATAAACCTTCAAACAAATTGTCTTCATCAAACACTTCTTCATGCAAGTTGATTAGAATCTTCACTTATCCTCATCAGCATGAATTTTGCCACTCACTACCTCAATTAGTTTAAGTTAACCACTGGCTTTTTACATAAACTATCGACGACGGGCCTGACCGGAATGTTGTCACTAAGTTATGCATGGCTACCTCGGGGTTGAGGTTCTAGATATTTAAGGATAATTTACTGAATCTCTGCATGAAGGCTTAGAGTAACTCACCTTTCTCTTTTCGTATGTTGACAAGTACAATAGATACGAGATGATGCAATCGAATTGTAGCAAACATTGTGTCAAACTTGGATAGAAGTGTTTTATAGCAATCCACTAAGTTAGGGGGAAGCCTTGTGAACCAAAAGAGTGCCCCTCCCTTTAGTGATTTGGGGAATACTCGACACAACACCAAGTTATTTGATGTATAGAGACTCATCTGTGTTTTGTAAACATCGATATGCTCATCTAGATTCGTGGTATTGTCGTACTGATTGATGTTCAACCCTTTCCAATTAGGAGGGAGTTGTGCTTCCATAATTTCAATGGTAAAGGGTTGTCCCTTTGGTTTGTCGTTCAGAATGTGAGTATGCTCTGAATGTTGACTGGAAAACTTGTTAGTCTAAGTTTGGGCGATAGCCATCCTCTCTTGGTTTTGTGTGTGTTTGGATCTTTGTGGGGAGGGTTGTCTCTCAACTTCTATACCTAACCCTTCAGGCCCTAGTCCGAGGGGTGGTCTTCTTACTTTTGGATCTGACCTTCGATGTCCATGCCCGATTATGGGTATAGCTCTGGCTAGTTGCCCCTTCATCTGGTCATTCTCTTCTCTAAGAACTCTTACGTCCTCCTTGTTCTTCTAGCGAAGGACTTATATCTCCTCCCTATTCTTCTAACATATTTTTGCTATCTCTCTTTGCAATGTTTGGAGAATAGTTGCTTATTCCGCTTCCACAATTTTGTCATTTGTCTTGTTGCAACCATTACTGCTATTTTGAATCTATCTTGGCCCCATGGTGGGCGCCAATTGACCTTGTATAGACTGATAGGTCCTAGATAGTATTGGGTATATTAGTGTCTAATTTCAAAAGGGAGGTGAATTGAGCTTATAAAATTTTTGCAAAGAATACTACTTTTAGAAATCCTGAGAAAAAGAACAGATTGATTCAGAGTAAAACACATTTATTTTTCTGATTACATAAGCACTTACAAAAATCAAATAGATTAGTTTTAGAATCAATGTGTTTAATTTCCAACTTTACAAAACTAAGCACAAGCACTTCAATCAGCCACAACAACAAAAAATATATATGATAAAGGACTTAAACCAAGAAATTCAACTTCAAATTTTTAAAATCAGTTTTGGAAAGAAAAATGAATCCTTAACAAAATTATTTATACCTTATTACTTGTTTTACCCAACTAGTATTTACAGATTCAGTTATTCTTAATCAGACAACAATTTTTCCAGAATCTTGAAGAACTATATATGAACCAACCTAGGAAAAAACAGATTCAATTTCAAATCAACAAATTCATTTTATCACATAATATCAGTTTTTCATATTTAAGTGCAGAGGTTTTGTAAAAAGATCAGTTAATTGGAGTTCAGTTCCAATGAATTTAATTTCACAATTCCCATTAGCAATATGTTCACTTAAAAAATTATGCTTTATCTCAATGTGATTAGTTCTAGAATGCATAACAAGATTTTTAGTCAAATTAATTGCACTAGTGTTATCACATAGGATAAGTATTCTACTTAGCATGATACCAAAATCACTTAACTGTTGTTTTATCCATATGGTTTGAGCATTCCAGCTACAATATATTTTGCCTCTGTTGTTGAAAGAGCAACACATGCTTGTTTTTTGCAATGTCAAGAGATTAAACTTGACCCAAGCATATGGCAAATTCCATTTGTGCTCTTCCTATCAATTTTCCAACCTACAAAGTCTGAATCAAAAAAACCAGTTAAGTTTAGAGATACATTACATGGATACCATAGACCGACTTTTATGGTTCCTTGAAAGTATTTAAGAATTCTTTTAGCAGCATTGAAGTGTGATTCCTTTGGGGCATATTAGAACCTGGCACACATACATACAACAAATATCATATCAGGTCTACTAGCTATTAAATACAACAAAGAACCTATTAAACCTCTATATTTGGTTTGATCAATAAGTTTTCCAGCAGGGTCTTGGTCAAGTTGACAACTTGTAGAAATAAGTGTGTTGATTGCTTGGCACTGGTCTATCTTAAACTTTCTTAACAAATCCTTGCATCATCTATCTTGATTTATAAAGATTCCATCCTTTAGTTGTTTGACTTGTAAACTAAGAAAATAGTTCAGCTCTCCCATCACAGACATCTCAAATTCACTCTTCATAACTTCTACAAGTGCTTCACATAGTCCTTTATTTGTAGAACCGAAAATGATATCATCCACATATACCTCTACAAGTATGATGTCTTCACTCTTTTTTTTAATGAACAATGTCTTGTTAGAGGTACCACAGTTATAGCCTTGAGATAGCAGAAAGTCATTCAATCTCTCATACCATTGCCTAGGAGCTTGTTTGAGTCCATAGAGTGCCTTTTTTTTTTATCTTGAACACATGTTCAGGAAATTTGTAGTCCTCAAATCTTAGGGTTTGTGATACAAACACTTCTTCATTTATATAAGAATTTAGGAATGAACTCTTTACATCGATTTGGAATAACTTAAATCCCTTTATGCATGGAAAGGCTAGGACAAGTCTGACAGTTTCAAGTCTTGCCACTGGTGCATATGTCTCATCATAATCAATTCCCTCTTCCTAGTTATAAACCTTGGCAACAAGCCTTGCTTTGTTCCTTGTGATTACCCTCATGCTCATCAATTTTGTTTCTGTACACCCACATAGTCCCTAAGATATTCATCTCGGATGTTCTTGGAACTAGAGACCATACTTCATTCCTTGTAAACTTATGCAGTAACCATTTTCATTATACAGTATTTTAGCTAATTTCTTGAAGCCTTATAAGCATTATTGTTAGAGACTAGAAATTGGGTCAAAGTGTATCTTGAAAAATCATCCACAATTAGCAAAGCATAATAATTTCCAGCTAAGCTAGCATTTCTAGAGGGCCCAAACAAATCCATATGTAAAACATGCAAAGGTTTACTAGTAGAAATCATGTCCTTTGATTTAGAAGAGGTTCTTGTTTGTTTACCCTTCACACATGCATCACACAATCTGTTATCTTGAAATTTAATGTTTGGTTAACCAGAAACAAGTTCCTTGGATTTCAATTTGTTTACATGATTTATATTGATGTGGGTTAACCTCCTATGCCATAGCCAAGACTCATCATCCTTTGATAAGAGGCATTTATTTTCAGAGCACTTATGCATGATATCTAGAAGATAGATTTTATTTACCCTTGTATCTGTGAACAACACCTTACCAGAAGCTTCGTTTGATATTGTGCACTTGTTGGTTTAAAAGTTGATATGGTAGCCTTTGTCACACAATTGGCTGATGCTTAGAAGACTATGTTTCAATCCTTCCACATATAGTACATTCTCTATTAAAGTTAATCCTTTAGTTCCAACATTTCCTCTTCCAAGAATTCTTCCACAATTATTGTCCCCATAGGTCACATGCCCTCCAGCTTTAAGCTTCAAATCAGTGAATTGTGCAAGATCACGAGTCATAAGAAGCCATTTGACTAGCCTTTTTGGAACAAGGTAATTCTTGCACTTACATGTTCTTGATGTATGACCAGATTTCATACACTAGAAACAAGTAGGAACAAACTTTAATTTTGAACTGTTGAAAGAAGAAAAAATTGTTCTTGCTGGAACACAAAATTTGAAAACTTTTTCACATTATTCTTTCTTCCTAGATTGTATCCTAACCCATTTTTATTAAAAACAGCATTTTGTGATCCTCATAGAGTCTCAAGATTTTCTCTTCCCTTAGTGAAATTTGACAAGGTTTTGAGCAAATATTCAAATTTTTTTTCCAGATTTTTACAATTCTCACATGTTTTTATAAATGTATGCAGACATTTCAATTCAAGACTAACTAGCTCAGTTTTAGCTTTAAGCAATTCTTCTCAAGTGACTTAACCTTAGGTTCAAGTATGTTATTTGCACTTTTCAGTTTATTTCATATAATGGCTAATTTATTTGCTTCATCATGGGTTTCTTTGAAAGAAATTAGTAACTGATCATAACTTTCTAATTAATAGAGTAATCACTAACTGAATTAGAGCTTGAACCTTCATTGTTCACCATGAAGCACAAATTTACTTCTTCACTCTCAGTTAAGGAACCACTTGATGGGGATACTTCATTGTCCTCCGAGGAGATGTATGCTCTTTTTCCTTTGCTTATTTAACCCTTCTTGCTGACTTGTTTGTCTTTATTTTGATTGTTTGGACAATCAACTTTTATGTGACCTAGTTTACCACAGCCAAAGCAAATGTAATTAGATTAATTTGACTCATTGGGTTTAGAGTACCTTTTCCTTGGTTGAGTTTTGTTCCTGCTTTTCCTCTTCAGGAATCTGCTGAATTTTCTGGTGAGAAGACTCAAGGTTTCATCTTGTCCAAAATTTTCTTCTTCTTCACTTGTATCATTCTGCACACTGGACTTCAATGCAATACCTTTGGTTTTCCTTTCCACTATTTCTTATTCTTTTAATCTATTGAGTTCTAATTCATGTTCCCTTAACTTCCCAAACAATGAAGCAGTGGAGAGCTTGGATAAATCTCTGGATTCAGAGATTGTTGTTACCTTAGGCTGCCAGCTTCTGTCAAGGCATTTCAGAACCTTGATGTTTAGTTCTTCTTTATCAAAGACCTTACCAAGTCTAGTGAAATGATTCACAATATGTGTAAACTGTTTTTGCACATCTGCAATGGTCTCTTTTGGCTACATCCTGAAAAGCTCATACCCTTGGATGACGGTATGCTTTCTTGCCCTTTTCACATCATTCGTGCCCTCATGGGTTCCGTACTTCCCACATTTCCTTAGCCGAGTTGCATTGAGACACTCTGAAGAATTCATCCATATTCAAGGCAGAGGTGATGATGTTTTTTGCTAAAGAATGATATTGAGCCTTCTTCTTTTCACTTTCACTTCATTCAGACCAAGGATTCTTCATGGTTTCCTCTTTGATAACCTGCATAGGCACAAAAGGTCCATTTATCATTGCATCCCAAATACCCATGCCAATAGATTCCATAGAAATCTTCATCCTAATTTTCTAGAAAGCATAATTCAATCCACCAAACATAGAAGGCCTATTAATAGACGCACCCTCGGGAAAAAGGCAATTTAAACTTAGACATAATGAATAAAACTTGAGTAAGCTACAAGTCCTAACTCTAATACCATTTGTTGGGTTTATTAGTATCTAAGTTCAAGAGGGGGATGAATTGAGCTTATAATTTTTTTTGCAAAGAATATTGTTTTAGAAATCCTAACAAAGAGAACATACTGATTCAAAGTAAAACAAATTTATTTTTCTGATTACACAAACACTTCCAGAAATCAATCAGATTAGTTTTAAAATCAATGTGTTTAATTTCCAACTTTACAAAACTGAGCACAAGCACTTCAATCAGCCACAACTGCAGAAAAGATGTATGAGAAAGATCTTAAACCAAGAAATCCAACTTCAAATCCTTAAAACCAGTTTTGGAAAGAAAAATGAATCCTTAACCAAATTATTTAGAAGACCTTATTACTTGTTTTACCCAACCAGTATTTACAGATTCAGTGATTCTTAATCAGACAAGAATTTTTCCAGAATCTTGAAGAACAATATATGAACCAGCCCAGAAAAAACACATTCAATTTCAAATCAACATATTCATTTTATCACATAATATGAGTTTTTCATATTTAACTGCAGAGATCAAGAAGAGAGAGGGACACACAGTTTATACTGGTTCGCTCAACAAGAGCTACATCCAGTCCCACCTTACACCAATGTGGATTCCACTAAATCAAATCAATCTTTTACAAAACCTTCTTGGTTCCTGAACCCTCCAAGAACAAGAACACAATGCTAAAAAACTCTATTTCAGCAGCACCCACACTTCAAGAAACCCTATCAAGAAGTGCATTTACAAACACCCTTATAAAATAAAAGAATAGAAATGAAAATACTTGAATAGCAGATGCAAAAGGTCAAGAACAAAACACTTTATGCAGCACCACTGTGACAGAACCAAAAATTTGCTAGCACAAGAACACTTGTAGATTTTTAGAGTTTTTTAAAGCACTTAAAATTGTATTCAAAAATGTATTTTTTAAGTGTAATCTGATATGAAATACACTTCTCCTTTTATAGCTTTTATATCAAAATAATTTTTCATAAAACAGTTAAAAGTTGTTATAAAAATAACAGATTGAAGTCTAAATAAACAAATTAGTTTTTGAAAATACAGTTGGTCGTTACATAACCACTTTCAAGTCAATTTATAACGGTAACAAAGAGCTGAACTGATTTTGGTCACAAAACAGAATTTTGAAAAGGCTTATCAAATTTGCACCAGTACAAAAATAATCTATTGTTTTATACAATAACAGATTTATTTTTTGTGCAGTAAACTAGTTTTGAAAAACTTTAAACAAATTTTGAGAAAACTTTGTAGGATACCCTTGTGCTTAAGCTCATCACCTTGATTATGAGATATGAGGTAGATCACAATGCAAAAGGCATATTTAAACAACCTCTAATCTACAAGAGACAATGAATTAGAATACAACAATCTTCAAAATGATTTGCTTCATCAAACACACTATTTGCCAAGATGCGAAGAGTCGATAGTACCTGATACCGACTGTAATAATCATCTTTGATCTCTGGATCGCTTCTCCTTTCTCTTATACTACTCGCTCCTTGGTGCTTGGTCGCTCGCCCTTCCTCTTCTCATATTTGCTCTCTGGTATTCATTCAAGTGTTAACTTACAAAAGGTTCTCCGACAATCAAGTAAGTGCTTTGTATAACAGTGAATGATGCATTGACTAAAAGCGTACCTTACTCTTGTGTAGCAATGCTTATTTATAATGTTTAGTAGTGGGCTATCTCGCTTATGGACCGTATCTGACACGTATCTTTAATAAAACAGTATTACCGAATTTATCTCATAGTTAGCGGATTTATAAGTGTTACCTAAATTTGTAGGATGTTACGCAATTTGTTATATATTCTTTATTTGCTATTTAATGTAACTAGTTCACTCGATTGGTCGGTCACCGATGCGTAGTGACATGACTTGCTCGATTTCGATTGATGCGCTTCTAATTTTATAAAATCGGATTTTGAGTTGGCGATTTCTTTCAATTAAATCATATTTCTGGGATACGATTTATCTAATTCTGAAATTTAAAAAAGAAATCGCCCATTTTGCAGAATTTCTATTTTAAATTGCAGTAGTTTTGAAAAAGAAAAAAAATGGTTTCGTGTTTTCTTTTATTATTCTTTGCTTATCACATGTGGGACCGATGGTTTTATCTTAGAAATTTGAAACTTGCCATGCAATTGAAGAATGAGTTACGTAAAGAGGAAGAGAAAAAAAAAGTGGGTCCATGTGCGGCATCTCGGTTTGCCTTTCTTGCACCAATGTGGATTGTAAATCTTGGGCTTTGGTTAAAAGGCCCACTGTTTTTGTTTTGCTTTTGTTATCTCCACCACAATATTTTTTTCTTTAATAAATGTTGAATATATGCATGATGGTATGCGTCATCTGATATTTAACAAAAACATTTCGTTTGGGTATTTGTACAATCATAATCATATGCATCATCTTTACTCAATAAATTTTTATAAAAAAATCATAAAATCTAAAAAATATAAAATTAAAAAATATCAACTCAAACACATTTTAACCTTTAGAACTATGTGATACTTGATTTCTTGTTAATAGAAATACGTAGAACCAAGGCATGTCCTTGTCGATTCCCTTTTCTAAAATTTTGGTTTCACTTTTTTTCACATTTTTTCAAAAGCCTAGCTCACACTAACACAAACATTTTCAAATAGTTTAACCTTTAGAACTACGTAAATCATGATTTTTTTTGTTATGAACAAAAATACGTAGAACCAAGGTTTATCCTTCTAAACAAAATTCAAAAATATCTTCTTTATTTTTAAACTTTTTTGTTTCTATTTTATTGGGAAAAATAAACATTTTGAAAAACGACACTCATTTCACATATTTAATTAAGGGTACCGTCTTTGGACGTGCATTGTAGGGGTGGTAATACCTTCCCCCATGCGTAACCGACACCCTAACCCTAAATATGATTCACAAACAATCTTTTCGGGTTTTCTGTAGTTTTCTATAATTAACTATGATGGTGACTCCATTCTCTATTTTTCATTTTTAAAATTTATGATTTTTGGTTTGTTGTTCACCGTCGTGACCCGGTTACGACACAAATGTCTACATGTGAGATATTCAGTCTTTTACTTCTTAAATTAAGCAAAAAAAAAGAACACTGTTTAAAATTAAGAAAACTAAATAGAAATTTCAATTAAATAATAGAATTGAATTGTCAACAAGCATTCAAAAATCATTTCAATAACAAATATTAGAATTGTAAAAGACTACACCATCTACCACAATATGCTACAGAAAATTGAATAACAAAACTAAAGTGCACAAAATCTTATAATTCAATGTGAAAATCACAAGAAAATCAACATAAAAAGGTTTAGTCTTCCACATGGAAGACAAGAAGAAAAATACAAAGAAAAAAAGAGTACAAAACAAAAAATAGAAAAATGACATAACTTGATTACTACAAGTTCAATCAAGAGTGTTGGAGAATAAGGCATAGTCTTTTTAGGTTTGAATCCAACTCCATTTATAGGTTTCCTTAGGTCATGAATCTATTTTAGAGGTGTGATCATGGGCTTTGGCTAATCCAGTCCAAAGAAGTAGAATTTTCCATAGACAGTTCAATAGGTCTTGAACAGCTAGACGATATAATGATCCATTGTATTATCGTTTTAGTCTTCAAAGAATTTTATTCCTTTATTGAATTTAGATTCCTAACTTTCCAAAGCCACTGGAATTACTTAAAACAATCACCTATAACTCAAGATATCATCAAAACAATATAAGTAGATCAATAAGATTACAATATGAATTTAATCAATAATTATTGTTAAGGTCCAATTAAACCTAATAATGTAAATTCTAATTAAAATAATGGATTTATTCTCAACTAGTATCCAAGAAAGCTAAGATTCAATATTCTAAATGTGAGTAAAAAATGTAGTCATGAGTTGGTTGATCACATAACTTGAAAACTCCCATTTAATAAAACATTTCAATATTCATAAGCTAATGAAAATTCATGATCATCTAATGGCATCGAAAGTTTTCTATGTCTTTATTATCTAAATCATCTACATTCTAAGGTATCAAAATTTAAAAATAAAAAAAACAGTGGTTAAAGAAGGAAGCTCCAATTGATTAAGTACAAATCAAATATGGGAAAATATTTTGATGTTTTGTTTATGATAAATTGTAAAAGGTGGAGTAGAGGTAAACATAAATCACTTAGTGCCCATGTTGGATGTCTCGTTACAAGAGCATAGCATGTTGCATTTATTAGTACCTATCTCTGCAAATTAAGTATGATCACATGAAACAAAAATATTAACTATATATAAAATGTAATACCCCACCTATTATATATATATTTGTTATTTAATTAGAAATTAAGAGTAGTTATTTTTCTTATAAGAAATTTTTTTTAGAGAGAACATTAATCATAAAAAAAACATTATCCATATAAGTCCACATTTTACATATTTGGTAATTATTCACAATATATTAAAATATTTTTATATATATAAATTTTACAATAATAAGAGATCTACATCAAGATAGAGAACTATCCATATATTTTATACATTATAGAGATATTAAAATTAAGTTCTCCACGAGCCTACATTCTATAGAAGATCTCCCAAAATCTTATTGAACAACTCTTACTAAGCAGGTGGTGGGTGGTTTGGATTAACCAAATCCTTTTATGCTCGATAAGCAAAGTGAGTCAATTGTAGTACAATTGAAGGTTATCATATCCACTGGGAATTAATGTTTAGCACAGTAGATATATTTCTCAAGATGAAGTGATGTGAAAACAAAGGTTGATTCATATATTTTGTAAATAACTATTATAATAATACTACTTTCTCAAGAATTAATAGCTTAAACAAGAGGGGGGTGAATTGTTTGTCAATAGATTTTCTCAAAGATTGAATAAGAATGAAGATTTTATCAACAATCACAGAAGAAGCAATTAAGGAAGTCAATCAAATAATGTAAAAGAAACTGTTTGGAGAATTTCAATCGGTTGAAACTTCGTTTTAACCAATTGTTTATGGCAGCAATAAAAACATAATTGAATCAAACAGTTTATAAGGAGTGATAGAGAGAGAGATTACACTGCCAATTTATACTGGTTCACTCAACATTGTGCTACATCCAGTTTCCAGAACAACCACTGGGTTCCACTAGTAACCAATCACAGATTACAATACACACAATCACAAAGAGATGATCTTGATACAATAAGAACCACTCACCCTCTTTGCTAAACACACACCCTTAGTCAGAACACCCTCTGACTTTACAAGTTTTCACACACTTCACAAGTTTATAAAAGAACAAATACAAGAATCATGAAAGGAACAAATTATACCTAAATTTACAGGAATCACAGGGCTCCTAAGATCAAACCCTAAACTAGTGCGCAACTATTTAGCAATCTTGCAAAACATGATTTGAATATCTTCTAAAAAACAATTTCAATCTCACTGTAAATTTGTTTACTTGTTGTATTTGAAATCAAAAGAGAAGTCATACTTATAAATCTTAAAACTAGCCTTTCTAGGCAGTCAATCATGAGCCAAAATAGTTTTGATCCAACTGAAAACAAATTCAATAGGTTTAAAAAGTTGTTATGAAATGTGACAATCAATTGGTTGAAAAGTCGTTTTAACTGGTTGAATTGGTTAAATAGTTATTTAACCAACTCAAAAACAATTTTAAAATCTTCAAACAAGACAAGTGACAAATAACTGATTATTTCGTGGTTTCAACTAGTTGTTTTTCTCGTTGCTTAGAAAAACACTTTTCTCTTTTTAAAATAGATTGAGCTAGCTTGTGCAAGGGACTAGGAATGATCTTTACAACAATTCTAAACAACCTAGACTAAGCTCAAACCAAAAGCAGCACAACTTCAACCTTCATCATAGATTTGAAACATCAAAGCTCCCATTTTCTATAACTACTATAATATTTAAATAGAGAAAACAATGAAGTAAAGAAATAATAATATAACACAGATGTTGGGATTGAAAGAGATTTATTAATCCTTCTTATTATTGTTATTTACGAATACTATGTCTATTCAAAACTCCTTGTTCCTTATGTCCAAACCAAGTCAATTCCTCGTGCGAGGTTATCTAGAACCATAAACTATCCCAGTCAGTTCTTGCATTATTATAGCTTAATTTTGCATTAAGATGGAACAATTCACCATAGTCTCAACTTTACGCTCTGTGGCTAATGAGTTCTATTGTTGGTTCAATAGAGTTCAAATACATGAAATTGACTTCCATCCTCATTTATTCTCCATAGGAAATCAATGTTTTTCCTCACCATTGAGCATTAAGCATACTACCAAGCCTAAGTAATTTGTATCTCAAATAAAAAAAAACATTCATAAAGAAAAGTAACTAAGGAATATCAAATTTTATTCAATCCTAATAGGGTAGGTTTAGAAACTCATAATAAGATCTTACAATGAATACTCATAATGAGAAGCTAAAGCACAACAAACATGGATCCTTTGAATGTTGTTAGTCGGCTTCTTGATCCTTTCTTCCAGCGTCTTGTCTAGACTTCAGCCTTAAGTCTTTCTTATGATTTCTCTCTTATGATTTCTCTCTTATGCCTCTCAATGCCTTTCTTAGTCTTAGTGGTTTTGCCTCTCAATGGTGTGGAATGTTGCCCTAAAGTCCCTATTTATAGTATTTTAGAATGAAGCTCCAAGGGACTAATGAGATTTTGTATTCTCTTAGCGCAAGCCAATCTGCTCAATGGATTGGTTTTCTTCCTGATGGAGAATCTTTGGGCTTTAAGCCTATTTCTTATGCTTCTTTGAATTCTCAAACTCATGATTTGACAAAGATTCACTCCAATCTGAGCCCAATGCTTTGCTTTTCTAGGCCATCAAGTAAATTTGGTTTGGTTTTGGCTTCAAGCAAAATCTATCTCCTTCTATTTTGGGTACATGCGGGCTTCAAGCCTTTCCTAAGAGAAAATGGGCTTTCTTCATGGTGAAGGACTCTCTGTGCTCAACCCTTTTGGATTCTCTCTACCATTTGAGCTTTAGACTTCTTCATTTGATTTGGCCTCAATGCGCTTAATGCATTGCAGAACCGATCATCGTTTTGAGTGTTTTTTTGAAGTTTGTTATTTGCACTAAAACAACTAAGTCTTTTTTCATGCTCTAAGCGAATTGACACTTTTTGCTCTTTCCCAATTTTGTTGATTTTTTTGCCCTTTTTTGCAAGAATTTTACAAATTTCATCTTTTCTTCTTCTCCCTCGAGTGCAATTTCATTTGGAGGGAAATAACATGCTTTCCAGTTCATTTTTATAGATTTCCTACACAAAATGCATGTTAACTGACCAATGATTTCTACTCTATTTTACAGTACAAGAATTTGTCCATTTTCATACTGATTATTACATACAAATCTGAATTTGTATGTAAAGTGAGCATTACATACGGATATTTACATACTAAATTCGTATGTAAATAGACATTACATACGGATTTTTTCGTATGTAAGAATAAAAGTGATTACATATAGATTTTTCCATATATAAAAATAAAAGTGATTACTTGCAGATTTTTCCATATGTAAGCCAAAAATGATTACATAAAGATATTTACATAAAAATTTAATTTAGTATGTAAATAGACGTTACATACAGATTTTTCTGTTTGTAAACCAAAAGTGATTACATACGAATTTTATCGGTATGTAATTTCAGCGGCATGAAGTGGGAATAATTACATACGGATTGTATCCGTATGTAAAGTATTAATAATTGTAATAATAATAATTTTGATATTAGTGATAATATTGATATTAATATTTTTATTAATATTAATAATAACAATAATAATATTAATATTAATGGTAATATTAATATTAATATTATTGATAATATTAATATTAATATTAATGATAATATTAATATCTATACCTATATATAAAGGGGATTCCCCTCTTAACTGCTCTTCATTTTTTTTCCCATTTTATCCTTATATTAATATTTAATTTTATTATTGTATTATGGGTATTGGGTCATTTCTTATTTTTTCTACAATATTTGGTATACGTAGTGGGGGTGGTTTTTAATTGAAAGAGAGGTGGAAGAGTGGTTTTGAATTGAAAGAGATGTGAAGGAACAATTATGAATTAAAAAAGAGGTGGATGAGCGGTTTGATTTATTTTCAAAATCAGTTACATTTTATTAATATTTTATTTTATTTCTATTTTATTTTATTTTATAACTGTTTTTTATATATAATTTTTTTTAAAAGAACAGTTAAATATAAAGAGAATTCTCCTAAATAACCGTTTTTTGTTATTTTGTAGATAGTTTTGAATTTAATTTTCTATTTGTTGTTTTTCTTTTTGAATCAGTAGAACGACTTTTCATTTTATTTACGAAACAATTTGAATCAGCAGAACGAAACAATTTGAATCAGCGAGAGCAGTTCTCGATTTGATACAGAACAATTTATCATTTGATTTACACAACAGTTTTCAATTTGATTCAAATAGATTTTTTATTTCCTCATTTCTTACCTTTTTATTCCTTCAATCAACGAAATCTAATGTAAACTCTCATTTTCTCTCTGTTGATGTTGTTCTGTCTCTCTGTGGATGTTGCTTTTGATTTTCCAGAGAAAGT
>Ga0123342_1003867_pt1 | contig 23534 bp, 16 predicted proteins | sample Turbeawhitnodule_FD_89960 | JGI IMG/M metagenome (GOLD analysis project Ga0123342, IMG submission 89960) | Root nodule microbial communities of legume samples collected from Mexico - Turtle bean Mexico white nodule | ecosystem: Host-associated > Plants > Roots > Nodule | place: Mexico: Nepantla... | reverse complement strand
TTTTTTTTTTTTTTTTGTTTTTTTTTTTTTTTTGGTTTTTTTTTTTTTTTTTTTTTTTTTTTGTTTTTTTTTTTTTTTTTTTTTTTTTTTTTAAACCAGTGTCTCTATAGCATGCATTCATATATTTTCATTTCAAATATCAAATTTGATTGAAAAATATTTTGTGCAACCAAGTTCTATAATCATAGCTGATAATTTTTTTTATCAGTTTAAAAATAAAAAAATTAGTATCAGATATTAATTTATTTGCATTTATTTCTTATAAATGCATTATCTCTACTTTCTAACTATTAACTGCAATAAATGTTAAGTAGGTAAAACAAACAAAATTAAAAGAAGAAATTATAGGATAATGATAAACACATTGTTGCTTGAAAAAAATAGTGTATTTTATTTTTTCATATTAATCATAAAAAAATAGTATTAACGCATTCTTCATAATAACCATAAAACCATAAAATTTTGTTTGAATGCACAAAACTATGATCCATTAGACATTAAATTTGTTTTTAGTAAAAATGTAATAAAAGACAAATTAATGTGTCAGTAAACACCATTGAATTGAAACTGCAGTGGGCACGTTCTGCAATCTTAAATGTGATGATGAGGAATCCTTATCCTAATTTGGGGTAACGGGTATTTGCTTTGTCCCATTGTTACCAACATTAACCTTATGGAGTTTTTAACTATGATTTTTTTTATAGGACATGTGGAATGTGAGGTGTCTATTTTCCCATCACCATGACCACTTTCTTGCATAAATTTTAATTTGCGTGATGGAAGTCTCATTTTTTATCTTATTATCATTCTGAGCAATATTTTGCCATGTTTATGGCATTTTATGTCAATGTAGTCACTCTTTCTATTCAAAACGTGGCAACATGTTGTGAATACTTTTGTCTTCAACTTTGGGAGAAGCTCCAAATTTTAATGAAGGGTCACAATTATCTGAATTTTTTTGTCTAGACCAGCGGTGCCTCAAAAACAAACCGCTCCTTTCATGTTCATATTTACAAAAGAAAAACAATGTTTTTACATGTGGGATTTGATTAAGTTGGAGTTATTGTAAGATTTGTAAGATTTGACTTGTTTTGTGGGATAAAAACCTGATCAATTAGTGCAGTGTATAATATAATGTTGTTGTTTTGTTTCTGATTTATAGGTGGCAAAATCAATAGAGAGTTTAATCAATCAGACAATAGCCAACCCAATAGATTATAGAAGGAAGGAGCTTGAGCAGATGGTGAAGCAAAAAGCTATGATCGATGACAAGGCCAAGGACCAGGTTCGAACAGAACTTTATTTTGGCCTGGGTTTTTTTACAGTCCAAACTCTTGGATTCATGAGACTCACTTTTTGGGAGCTAAGTTGGGATGTGATGGAACCTATATGCTTTTTTGTTACCTCTTTTGGGTTTTCTCTGGCCTATCTTTTCTTTCTCCGGACCTCCATAGAACCATCCTTTCAAGGCTTCTTTGCTCATCGATTCAGGATAAACCAGAAACGTCTCATGAAGACACACAACTTTGACATGAATAGGTACAATGAGTTATACAAAGCATGTTATTCCAGTTTTCATGCTGGTGTCAAATCTGTACCCTCTCCACTCTTTCATCCTCCTAAGACACTCATTTAATTCAGTTAAGAGAGTCTTTGGATGATTGAGTAACTATGTACATATATAACTTTTTATAAGTAATACTCTGTCACATTATGGATCAAATGAAACCCTTTGTTTAAACAGAATGAAAAAGAAATATTGACTTGAATAAATAGAATTTAAAAATTTAGAATATAATGTGATATTATGGATTCTATAGCTCCGAAGCCTTACAATTATATAAATTAAAAATGAAAAAAAAAATTGTATATATTTTGTTGAAAAGTAATTTGGAAATTATTTTTTTTATAGAAATGAAGGAGAAATTATTTTAAAAACAAGAATTATTTTAAAAGTCATTAATAATGGAGGTTGATTTATAATATTTTAAAAATTTAAATGAATTGGTTGCTTTTATTAATATATGTGATTGTGTTATTAGTGTCTCGTGTGAAAAGAGAGTATATCCTATTTTTTTTTCTCATAATAAAAAAATATTAAGACTTTAATCTAATGCATAAATACTGTTTTTTATTGGATTGATTTATTTTTTAATTAAGTAATCTTTCTCATTTCGATGTTATGCTCAATTTAAACATTTAATACTAAATTTTAACTAAAATTCCACGTGTCAATTCCCCTTTAATATAGTAAAGTCTACAAAATATTATGTATAAAAAATAATAACATATCCCAATACGTTCTATTTAACTGAAAAAAAGATGGTCACATTTTCCTAGACTTTCTACTCAAAAGAAAGAATCAAAAAAATTGAGAAAAAAACAAAAGTAATACTTGCAATTTTACGATTTTAATTAAAAAAAGGTAGAAAAATAATTTTGTAAAAATGATTTCATAATTTTTTTTTTAAAATAAAAATCATATTTTAAAGCATGACTTAATAATTACACTATTTATAGAAATTTTCAAATAAAATACCTAAATAAATAGTAAGACTTTTGTAAGGGACATAGTAAGACTATTCATGTTTTGTATGGGTGATAGAAAAACATACGGAGGAGGTGCAGGAAGAAACATGTAATTGCTCTTTTCTAATTGGGCCTGCCTCCATCCCAGCAGCCCACAGAAACCCTAAAAATAAAGGCATGTGACAGTGAGAGAAGGCAATTGTTTCCTGCACCCAACACTTTTTAACTTGCACCAACATAATTTCAAAATTCCGAAAATACCTTTTATTCTGAAAATAAAAAATTTAAAATTGAAAATAATATATTACGGAAAAGTAGATTCACAAGAGATTATTGTGTTCCGGAGATGAAAATCTGAAAAAAAAAATCAAAATTCTATTTTCGATAAAAAAAATTTAGAATTGAAAATAATACATTTTAAAAAAATTTATCTGAAAAAAGAGTTTAAAATGTAATTTTATATGTATCTCATTTTTTTAAAGGTATTTTTGTCCTTTCACCTGTAATTTGATGCAGTTATACGGTAGAGGAAGGAATTGCCGTGAGAGAATAGCGGGACTGTGATCAGCTACAGCGCCGCCACCGTGCTGCCGCACTGTTGCGCCTCTGCAACACAGTCCAAAAGAAGCGCCGCCGCGAGAACCACCGTGATAGGCACCACCACGAGAACCGCTGCCTTCGTCCTCAATGGCGTAAAGGAGGTAGTGAACTTGTTTCTAATTTTTCTTATCGGTTTCTTCAAGTCGTTGTTTCTTTCTCGCTTGTGGTTCTTCAGTTCAGTTGTTGTTCTTCGAATGATAGAATATGTATTGGATTTGATTGCAGATTGGTTGTTTGTGAGTGACAGTAATGGAATACGGTTCATCCTCAGACCCTAGTAAATCCACATTTTCTATCGCAGATGAGGATCATACCCTCGCAAACTCTGTCAGATTCACCTTAAATCAAGAGTAAGTCATTTAACTTTGGTCTATTTTTTCTTGTTTTTAATGGACTCCAAAGTGTTATTATGCTGGTTCAACTCTCTAGGGTTCTTCTGTGTGCAGTCAAATAGCATTCCTACAACATAGAGAAAATATGATAAAAAGACCTTTAAGAATTTGATTTTACCTTACTCTTTCAAATATGGCAAAAAGAGCTAATAAGTAAACAACTCATATAGTAGTTTTCCAATACAACCAATTACTACTTGTATTTAGTACCTGTTCTAACACTGATAATTGGCTAAAACTAGAGGAAGATAAGATATTCATCTCAAACACTGGATTCTACATACTAGGAATGAGACTGAATTTTGAAATGTCTGCCTAAATTCTCTTGAGATCATCACACACTAAAGCCATAAACGGTTGCTTATTCATAGCAAATTTAGGGTCTGAAAAATAGTGATGCACCTGACAAAGTTATTCAACTTGATCCTTTTTTTGTGGACAACAAATTGATTGAAAAGTCTCCCTCTTATCCCACAGGGAGGGAAAGAAGAAGAGCGAATTTAAGTCAATAAGTTCCTTTGATATTGATTTAGTGTCTTTATACGGGGCATGATTGATTAATCCATTTACATTTATGTTAAATGTAGTATGAAGGACTTTCATTTTAAGACCTCACATTATAAAATGTTATCTTGCAGTCTGCGAGTGACATTTTGTGGGTATAGCATTCCTCATCCTTCTGAGAATCGTGTTAATATCAGAGTTCAGACAACAGGTAAGGAACAATGATTGTGATTTGCAAATTTGTTCTGCAATCTACTGCTATTTCTCCTTTTGTATTAAAATCACTAGAGTTCTGTGTACTTAGTTACCAAGTTCATATTTTGTTAGACAATCTTGTATATTCTGCAGAGTTGCCATTTGTTACTTTTGATAGATATGAAGTTGTGAAAGGGAGGTGAACTTTTTTAAGCCAATTATTCTAAAATCTTTTTCGTTGTATTATATTATCTGTTGAAGGTAAAAGGTTTTTCTTCTGAAAGTTAAAATATGAACACATTACAAGGTTGTTGCATTATATTATCTGTTGAAGGTAAAATGTTTTTCTTCTGAAAGTTAAAATATGAACACATTACAAGGTTGATGCATTATATTATCTGTTGAAGGTAAAAGGTTTTTCTTCTGAAAGTTAAAATATGAACACATTACAAGGTTTAGGCACTGCATCCTTAAAAAAAACAAATTAAACAAACACATTATACAAATTATTTTTCATTCCATTTAAACAGTATTGGACAGTAGTAGCTCATCCACAATACTTTTTCATCATGACTATTTATGCCCATAAGTGTGTTTGTTCATCATTCTTGTATTTTTGTGTTCTAAACCTTGTCTGGTATAATTTATATCTAATTCAATGTCACTGCATCAGTAATTTACTGTTGAATGTGTCATCTCTTTGCATCTGTATGGGATTTAGCATCTGAGGTATTGAAAGATGTGTGTCAAGATCTGATGCTCATGTGCCAGCATGTTAGGGGCACTTTTGATAAGGCAGTGAGTGATTTTAAAAAACAGCAAGGGTTACACTAAAATAGCATTCCTAATCAGTTTTAGAATATGCTTTTAGAAAGCAAACTTCATTCCTGAAACTATTGCAAGTTTCTACACTTTGAAGGCTTAAAACATAGTTTTGATTTAACAAAATTGTTTTTATGAACTTTTAGTTGATGTTCCAAAACCTTATGAAATTTAGTATAATGTTCTATGAAAAAACTACAATGGAAAATTTCCCACCTTTGCCAACAAGGAGCATGTTAGGGATAACTCTCATACACTTAGAAAAATTTAATTGACAACTTGGGATGACTGTTAAACTTATTAAAACAGTTTTTTAAACAAGTGTTGTTATTTATCTAAATTTTTCAAAATTATAATTAGTTTCTAATACTTTTTTTTTTCATTTTCAGCCTTGTATATACGTTGTTGAATTGAAATAAAATTAATCTTCTAGAATTATTTATAGTATATTTATTTAAATATAATATTATTATTATTTAGTCAATTTTATATTTAATTGCCCTTTTGAAATAACTATTTTTAGGTTTGTTCCAACCATTCGATTAAATAATTAAGACCAAACTTATCACTGCAACTTTTTCTGTAAATTCAAATGTAATGAACTATAATTTAATTTTAATATATTATTAGTGTAAATTTTATTACAATCGTCCTATTAAAAATAGTTTAGATATAAATTTAAATTAACTACAAATAAAAATTATTAATTTTTAATTATATGACAATAATAAATGACAATATAAGCAAATAGTTAATTCTTTGGTACCCTCGACTAAACATTTGAATAATTAAACATTTGACTACAAGATATGAAATGAAGATTTTCTTTCTGTCATTGAAATAGACAATGAAAATTAATAGATTTAATTGGAAAATTGTTGAGTTATTTTTATAATTGTCTATAATAAAAAGTATATTAAAACTGACAATGAACATAAATTACAAAAGAAAGAAGAATGCAATAATCACATAGGCAAGTTAGATGGGGAAAAAATGATTATTATCAAATATTAATATATTTTGGTTATAATCTTAAAACTTTTTTCTTTATCGTTCATTCATACTATTCAAAGAGAACCTATTACAGTTGGAGATCCTGCCATGTTAACTATGAAATGAGGATATAAGAAAAAATTAGTTTTAATGATATAAGTACTATTAATATCTTGTGACCATAACTAGTAATCTTATTAAATATTATTGAAATTAAATGTTATTATAACAAAAATAATTATCAACTGTTTCTTTCTGCACCTCTATAGGTTCTTTTGTCATCTCATACACAACGTGAAAATACATTTTTATTCTTCTTGTGTCACCCCCATAGAATAGCTTCTGGATTATGTAATCCGGATACACATTTGAAACAGACTTTCGAATTACATAATCTGAAAATTAATCATGCATATGAAAAAATCTTTCGAATTATGTATTCCAGAAGCTAAATATAAATTTGAAAAACGATTTTTGGATTATGTTATCCAGAATATTACATAGGAGTATTTTTAAAAATATGAAAATTTATGAAGGTGAGAGTCCAAACGTTTGAGTCCATGAGGCTACCCTAAACTCGAAATGACTTAAGTTGGGATGTGGACTTTCTTCCTGCATCTCCATATCTTCTTTTGTCATCTTCATACACAACATAAAAATACATTTTTATCCTTCTTGTGTCACCCCCATAGAGTAGTTTATGGATTATGTAATCCGAAAACTTATTTGAAAAAATATTTCAGGATTACATAATCCAGAAGCTAAATAAGACTTCTGGATTATGTAATCCGGCAAGTAATCATGCATATGAAAAAAAGGCTTATGGATTATGTAATCCGAAAGTTAATTACAAATTTGAAAAATAACTTTTGGATTACGTAATTTGGAATATTATAGATGGGCATATCTGGAAATTCGAAAATTTATGGAAGTGAGAAAAGAAGGTATGGAGGTGCAGGAAGAAACAGTGATGAACCTATATATGCTACGTCTTTTAAGTTTGCTCTTGTCTGTCTTATTTTTCTCAGGCCCAACCATCTTTAAGGGTTTTTTTAACTATTAGGGTCAAGCAGGAATGTCTCATGAAGAGATATAATTCTGACATAAATAGGTACAACAAATTTTTATGAATCATCAATTTTAAAATAAAAATCATCAATAAAATAAAAAATATTTTTAGTATTTTAAGAAGTATAAAATGCTACAAGAAACTAAACCATGGATTTGTATGCCTATGTTTTGAAATAGGTTATTTTCATTGTGGTCATTGAGTTTTATATATGATAAAATATAAGTAATTATTCAAAAATAAATTCAAAGAATTTATTTATATATTGTAACTTGTTTTTCTCTGGACAAAATTTGCTTTCTGTGAAACAATTTTAATAAATTCAAATATAAGTATGATGATGAACACACCACCTAACAGAAACAACCCTATGCATACAAAACCATGCTGACAAGGACTCAACATGCTACCTTTATCCACACCTGTTCAACTTTCACTAAAATAATATCTTCTCTTTTCTGGTGTTGCTCACCAAGAGGTGGATGGCTTCTACCCAAATTCATCATCAATGTTGTTGACCTAATATATCATGAGAGAGAAAATATTTTTTTTCATTTTACTTCAAATTTGTAATGCATTAATAGATCTTTGAAGTGACTAGTTCAAATTAATACTACCTTTAATTATAATAATACACAAAGGGTGGAAGTTCAAAGCATATTAAAATATCATGAAAGCTTAAATTGTAGGTTAGCAAAATACCAAACCTAATCAACTCATCTTTTATGATTGAAAACACCCCAACAAAGATAACCATGAGATTTTGGTCTTTTGCTTGCAAGTAAGTCATATCCGTTGCCTTAGTTTGCTGGGCTCAAAGAGGAATTTTTTTCATCACATCCTCAGCATCTTTTTGTTTTGGTTTTCAAGTTTCATAAGTTTTCATGTTCGATATCACGTAACTTGACATCTCAACTATGGTGACACTTGAAATAACAACAATCATTTGTTATGACACAATTTTTTTTTATTAAAAGTAAAAAAATACAAGAATACAAACAAAAATATGGAAGGATTAAACTAAAATTCATATACTAACAAAAACGGTAAACTGTTCAGAAATCATAAGCGGAAGCATGGTGGGCCCATAACCTCACCTCATGAGCCAGTTTTATGGGGTTGAGTTAGGCTTAAAGTCCACTTCGTTATATAGTATCAGAGTCAAATCGAGTCTATCCTAGCGAGTGTTTGTTGGGTTTATCAAGCCACCCGCTATCGGACCGTTATTGATCACCCATAATATGTTATCTCACGCACGAACTGTCATTTTTGGTGTGAGGGGTGTGTTGGAGATTCCACATCGACTAGAGATGATGACAATTCATTGTATATAAGTGGATGCAAACCTTATTTCATGAATTGATTTTATGGAGTTGAGTTAGAGTTAAAGTCCACTTCTTAATATTTTATTTGATATAATAATATATTCCATTTATAGTATTTGTTTTAACTTTTTTGCATCTCTGAGTGAGTACTTTGTGAGCAAGAGTGAAAATTAAAATTTGAAGTGGTTGCTTGAGTTTGGTAACTGGGCATTCCCTGTGGGTGCTTTATACGGAACAAGAACCCTAGTTCACGTTACTCCAACCATAGAGAATGTATGCAGTGGAAGAAAAGTCGCTTTATTAAGAGCAAAAATAAAGCCAAAAGCAGAAAATGAAAGAATAAAGGAATGGATAGGCATGTCAATTTTGAGTTATAAAGGTTGTATTAGATCTAAAAAAGGTTTAATAAAGAAAATATTTTGTATGAAATATGTCATGGTTTCAAGAGTGTTTAGGGATACTGTTGAATACTAACTATCATTTAAGTACATGTGGATCAAATGTAAAATGTTTAATCCTTTTTTATGTAAAAAGTTTAATCTTCTTTTATTTTTAATGTTATTTTTTTTATAGATAATTTAGACCTCGTATAAAATTTGGAATCATCTCCAAATTTTGTGTAATAATAAGAACGAATATTATACTTTCTTCATGGTAAGACTTTTGATATTAGAAGGTTTTTATTTTGCGAAAATAGTCAAAATTAAGTATGATATTTCATAGATCAATTTTTCAAAAGTCGATCTACATTATCGGATTTCTAAATGGCCGATATTATAGGAATCGATCTATATCAATCACCAAATATTCCTGGAACTATTTATTTCACTCATCGTCCGTCAGTGAAACGACAATCGTAACACATGTAAATCGTTTAAAAAATGATCTAATCATATCATATCACTGGGTTAGTCGTCAACACCCGATACAAAATGAACAATCAAATATTTAGAGTATAACATTCCATCTTTAAAACATCAAACACAAGTTAAAGTTATTAAAGGGAAAAAAGTTTTTCTCGCCTCTAAATTAGCATTTGAACAAACAATTTGTACATATTTGAATTTCATAAGGTAAAGTTTAAAAATATAAAACAACAAAATTTTCTTTCTTTATTTTACATGTCAAATTTTACAAAATTAGTTTTTCAGTTTTATTTCAAATTCAACCTAAATATTTTCAATAGAGAAAACGCGTAGATATGGAAAACACGCATGGAAAACGGTTGAAATCACAAGAACTAACTTTAAAAATTTAATACTTTATATCTGATTAATAACGATTGTTCTGTAAGGTTAAAGTAAATATGAATAAATCGTTACATTATTTTTATAATTTTAATGTATTTATATTTATTAAAATTTAATAACGATATTAGTAATTATTAACGATTTATAATTAAACGGTCATATTAAATGGCTTTACATTGTTCTGAGTATTAAACTCTTATTATTTTTCAACTCACGTTTATGTTAAAAAACCATTTTCTCACAGTTGACGTTGCCTCTTAAAAAAATAATTATGGATAAGGAATGAATTAATGAGTGTATTTAATTTGTAGGTAAACGTTAATTGTACGAAGCTGAAACATTTCAAGGCTGTTTTAATGAGTGAGTCAGAGACACATATGCAAAATGCAATTATGTCCTTGTGCCGTGAGACCTTTCAACTTATTACATCATGGCCCTTTATGTTTTAAAAATGTGGGGTCAAAATATTACTATAAAGTATAAAATCTATAAATATTGTAGTGTTATTTTAAAAATTAAATTAAATTTTATTTTATACTGAGGTAGCATTTTAAAAATTAAATTTTAGATAAATATTAAAAAAAATACAAAATACAATTATATTTATTTTTATAAAATTAAGAGTTAAATATATTTGTTTTCCTTGTAATACGAAATTAATTTTTATTTTTAGTTCAAATTTTAGATCATCTACCTGTAGTGTGAAAATCATTAGAATTAGTGATTCTGTATGGGTAATTGGTTCATTTTAAAGTTTTATTTTATCAACACATTAAAAATAATTACAATATACATCAATTTGCAGTTAAAACAACAACACATCTTGAAAAAAATTACAAATCTTTAAACAAAACACCATCATTATATAAAATGACATATTCAAATAATTTCGGTACTACAATTAACTTGGATAGTTAAGATAGGAACAAAAATCAATTTTATATTATAAAAAGAATATAAAATATATTTAACCTAAAACTAATGTTTATCTAGTTGAACCTAAGCTAAACTAAAGGTTAAAGTAGGTTACAATAAAAATAGAAACTTAAATCATAGTCTAAAATACATTTTACTAATTCAATAGATGTCTTAAGAAACAAATATTATTTAAGTTAAAAATAACTAATTTTTATTCTAGGGTATAAAACAAGCAAGGAATTATGCATGACATCACGTTAATATTCAAGACCAAACTTAACGACAAAGAATTAACCACATAAAAAGCTTCATTTCGAAAATTTACCTTTATGAATTTTTATTTTGTAATGGAAAAATGGAACATAAAGTAGTACTAAATAAAAACGTCAGAAAACATTAAAATAATATTAAGACCCAACTACTACACCCAATATTTTCACCTCCTTCTTCTTCTTCTTCCCTTTCTTCTCAGCTTCTGCTTCTACCTAATAATATCTTTCTATTCCTTTCACTGTCAGTGTCTGCTTTTTCCCCCTCATTTCAGAGAGAGAAGCTCATACCATACGCAACGACGCCGTTTTGCGAATCCGAAGCTCTCTGAATCGTTCCACGCTCTCTCATCAGAAACCGAGGCTCCGTTTTCAGTTTATATTTCTCGGAACATTGTTAATCGAGGCCAGTGTTACCGTTTGAGGCGTAGGGTTAGGTTTTTCCCTCTCTCACTCTCTTCTGCGCGAAGTTTTTCCGGAATGCATCGGAGCGAACGGTTATCGAGCGCTCCGATCGAGGAATCGCCGGCGGTTTGATGGAATCGGCGCCGTTTGCGTTCCGGTGTTCGCCATTCCATGGAGTCCATGGTTCGGTGCTATAGTTCGCGCGCGCTATTCGGATTTGGTTGCAACCTTCGATTCGCCGTCGTTGTTTTTGAGGTGTGGATTCTGCTATTTCTTCACGAGTTTATGAATGTTCTTGTTCGTTTTGTTATGTGTTTTTCGGACATTTCTTTTAGTTCAATGTTGCTCTAGCGTCTAGGTCTTAGGATTTTTGTGAATAGCATGCTGAACTGTGCTTAGGATCTAAGTTTTTGCTGGAGAATGTTAGTGAGGATTTAGAAGAGAATTGGTGTTTCGACGTTACATTTTCGGACTCGAAATATGGTTTTACTGTTTGATGATTTTGTTGTTGTTTGGTGATATTTTTTTTTCTGTTGTTTTAGAATATTTTCATGATTTGGACGAATTTTAACGAGGTAGTAAAATATAGAAATAAAAAGAGGGGTGAAGATTTAAGAATCAGAATGTCTTTAACTTCTATTTTAAAAACTGTTTTTAGTGTTAAAAATGCAACTAAATTAGGTTGCTCAGGCAGCTCTTGGAAGCTGGTGCAAGGCACGAATTAAAGTGTGGAACCGAGGGAGAGGTTGAAGAACATGAAAACAGAAGAAGATGCAAGAACATCTCTTAGCTATTTCTGTATGAGTTTTTAAAACATTTACTTTGGGAACAATTTTCTAAACTTAATAACATCTGTATCAGAAATTGATTGTTGAGTAGTGTGTATGTCTTAGAAAACAATTTTGACAACAGAGAAGTGATAAGAGAATCAAAACTTGTCCTTAACAGGTTCATAGTAAGTACCTATTTGCACAAAGTCTCTCCATAAAACACAGGAGAATAATATGAAAAGAGAAAATGAAATAAGTTTCTTCATAGGCTAATTAGTTTATGCATAAGCTTTTCTGTAGAAGCTCTTTCATATTAGGTTCTTTAAAATTTTATTTTTAACTTCTGCATAAATTAATTTTAGCTTATGGAAAACTAAATTCATTTATTCTTTTTTTTTCCCTCTGTGAGAGCTTATGGAGAAGTTTATTCAGATAGGCGTTAACTATCATTGAGCTTATGGGTTCCAATTTTGAAGTTTCTTTGTTGATGATATCTTATGTAACTAGTGTTTTCACACTGTCGTTTTTTATCTAGTCATTCATTGCTTGGAAGCAAAAATTAAGAAGTTTTGATTCATAATGATTGTTTAAAACATTGCATGAGACTGTAGTCTGTATAGTTGCTAAAGTTGGATTTCTATTGTTAAATCCTGCTTCAGATTGTATTGATATTGGCATGGTTGGAAGTCTATAATGCAAAGCTCCCAGAACACCAGTTTTATTGGGGAGGTTTGGAAGGGAGGAGTGAGAACATTGCCTCACACTCTTGCATACATGACCAGATACTTGAGCAGAGAAAGCGACCTGGTCGCAAGGTGTATTCAGTTACCCCACAGGTTTACAAGCCTGGTCTTTCAAAGCACCTCCAGCTTAAAGGTAGAACATTACTTGGTATATCAACACCATCAGAGCTTCTAGGTATTGAAAAACAACCTATTAGGATATATCTAAATTATGATGCAGTTGGTCACTCCCCTGACAGGGATTGCCAAAAGATTGGTGATATTGTCAAGGTGAGTGTTTAAAATTATTGAAAAAAAGTTTCAATGTTGATATCGGTGTTCTCTTTCACATATACTATTGGTACGGTTAATCATTATTTCTTTTATGAACAGCTTGGGGAGCCTCCCATGACTTCTATTCCTGGTTTGCCTTCTTGTAATCCTCTTGCTGATCCTCCAGTCTTTGGTGATTGTTGGTATAACTGCACTTCTGAAGATATCTCAGGAGAGGACAAAAAACATCGCCTTCATAAGGTTTGTTGGGATCTTGCTTTTCTTTCCTTTTAATTATAATTTGTTTTACTTGATTGATAATTAAAAAAAGTGCCTCCTGTTGTCACAAAGAATTAAAGATCTGGATATGTGTGGAGTCCAGAGAATGATCGGATCCACTATATGGGTCTATAGTAGGCATCCTTACCTTGCAACATAGCTAGAGTCACATGGTCACAACTGTTATGTTGATGCTCCTCTTCATCAGGCCAATGATGTTATGTGATTCTGTGTCATTTTTGGCAGTTTTCTTTTTATTGTATGTCATGGTGGTGTTACCTAGAACTATACTATAAAGATTGGGTAGAGGTATTTATCATTGGTGGAAACTTATTGCAGGCATTAGGTCAGACAGCTGACTGGTTTAGGAGGGTCTTGTCTGTTGAGCCTGTTAAGGGGAACTTGCGATTAAGTGGATACTCTGCATGTGGACAAGATGGAGGCGTGCAGCTTCCTCATGCATATGTTGAAGGTATGATTCATTTGTTGGCCTTCTGTTTAAAATGTAGTTCTTATGAAGCTTGTGGTTAACTGTACTAGTGAATTTATGAAGATGACTCTTTGTTCGCCTTCCCCAGAGGGAGTCTCTGATGCCGACTTGGTTCTCTTGGTGACTACAAGACCTACAACTGGGAATACACTTGCTTGGGCTGTGGCATGTGAACGGGATCAATGGGGTCGTGCTATAGCTGGTAGATTAAATGTGTTGGTTCAAATGCTGCTGTCTTTATATCTGGGATGCTTTGTAACTGAAAGGTCTTTTTGTTTGCATGTGTGCAGGACATGTTAATGTTGCTCCTCGTCATTTGACAGCTGAGGCAGAGACTTTGCTATCAGCTACTCTGATACACGAGGTTGTTTAGTTTTTGTGTATAGAAAAGATGAGATTGCAAATATGGCTGTCAATTTTGTGGCTTTATTGATTTTATTTGATGCTTTTCAGGTTATGCATGTTCTTGGTTTCGATCCACATGCCTTTGCTCATTTTAGAGATGAAAGGAAAAGGCGCCGTGACAAGGTATTTGCTGCTTTTGTTGGTATTTTTACAATGGATGGTATATTATAGATTTATAAGCCATTGGTTTTCTAGTATACTTTCGTCCATGTTTAGTGATTTGAATTTTACAATGAGTAACTAAATAATGGATGGCTTCTACCTTCTTTTGACACAGATAATTGTTTTTTTCTCTCTTTATTATAATTATAATTATAATTTTATTATAGTCTACTTTGTTAGTCTGAAGTTTGAAACTAGTAATAGGCGAGTTTGAATTGCAAGTGGAGACATTTTTTTAGCTCTTTTACACTATTAAATATTAATTTGTATCGAAAATAAGTTGAGGAACTTTAATGAATGTTGACTTTGTAGGAGAACTTTACAAATCTTTTTGGCATTTAACCCTATTTTTAGAACATCCTCTGTTTTTCTTTCTGATATGTTTGTTAAAACCTTTTTTCTTTTTAAGCACTCCTTTTCCTCTTGAACCATTTATTTTGTCACATTCTAGAAACTCATTGTTTCTTGTGTTTGCAGGTTACTGAACGAGTTATGGATGAAAAGATTGGGCGGATGGTAACACGTGTGGTGCTTCCACGTGTTGTCATGCATTCTCGGCATCATTATGTGGTAATTTCTATGTAACATATTTTATATAATTTCAATTTCAACTCTTCCCGTATTCACATGTAATGTGATATTCAGTAGAAGATTCAACTAATGATTGATTGGTGATTGATTGGCAGGCATTTTCAGGAAATTTTACTGGCTTGGAGCTGGAAGATGGTGGAGGACGTGGCACATCAGGTTCTTAATCTCGTTATTTTTTTCTTATTATAAATGTTATCCTTTTCCTCTTGTCCATGTTCTTCCCAGTGGAATTATATTACATTGGCAAACTGTTGAAGCTGGCAAAGCTTGAATTTGTCTATTTAAATTTCCAACCCATCATCCTTCCTCTCCACCTTTTTTTTGAAAGAATAATACTATCCTGATGCTTTAGTCCAACCAATATTAGTAGCAAGACTAGTTAATTCCGAGTGTTGCAGTATAACATTTATAAAATTTTGCTCAATTGATGTGTTTTATTTATGATTTAAAATTTATATAGAACATGCGTATTGAAAAGTTGAAATATTTTTGCCATCTTGATAAAATTATAAACAAAACATTAGGTTTTTTATTCTGTTCTTTAATATTTCCCAAAATACACTTAATAAATAAAAACATATGGAATTTTTTTTTCTTAGAAAATACCATGCATGATGTTTAAGTGCTACTTCCAACTTATGCCATCAAATTGATCAATCCAAGTTTGATGATTGGCTTGCAGGGTCTCACTGGGAAAAGAGACTTCTGATGAATGAGATCATGACAGGTTCTGTGGATACAAGATCTGTAGTTTCAAAAATGACACTAGCTCTATTAGAAGACAGTGGATGGTACAAAGCCAATTATAGCATGGCAGACCAACTTGATTGGGGTCGGAACCAGGGTACTGAGTTTGTTACCTCCCCTTGCAATGTATGGAAGGGGGCCTATCATTGCAACACAACACAATTCTCTGGTTGTACGTATAACAGAGAGGCAGAGGGTTACTGCCCAATTCTAACCTACAGCGGAGATCTTCCTCAGTGGGCTCGGTATTTTCCTCAAGCTAATAAAGGTATTTATTTTCATGTATTCATTTTTAATATTCAAGTGGTAGTCTGTGTATGGACTTGAGACCTTTCATCTGTTGATAATAATTGCTTGGGACAGATTATTTTTTATTAATGCTAGACTGCCAATTAGAACAATACAGTAGAATGAATAAAGGGAAGGACAGAGTGGGTAAAGTTGGACAATTAATGTCAAGACTGAAGCATAAGAGGAGAACTAAACCCAAAAGACTAGTCTATTAGGTGGGAGAACTTCGAAGTTTAAGTACCACATCAAGTAGCTCATTATACTCAATGTGAGACTCGTAACTTTGTTACCCCCTATAAGGGTTGACATCTGTTTCACTCTATTCACACTGACATGGTGGTAGTCCTTTTCTCCTTGATATGGCTTCACTCATCTATTATTAGTATTCAATTTGCATCTTAATCCAGCCTTTCGTAGCTCAACTCTCAATGAAAGCACCAATTGTTAGGACGTAAGCATAAGAGGTGGGAGAGCTTCGGTTTAAGTATCATATCATGTAGCTTATCATACTTAATGTGGGAGTTAGTTAGTGATGTAACAAAAATTAAAATTTAGTTTCTGATTTAAGATAATTAGTTCGTAAAAAGGAGAGGGGGGAGTTGTAGCGGCAGGAGGGAATTTAGTTAGAAGTGGAAGGGAAGTGAGAACCAAGGTCTCTCAAATGTCTTAGTGGAGTGCTTATAGGAATCAATTCTCTAAAGCTACTTATCTTTTGTACTCTATGCTCAATCTATCTTCATTGTAGATTTGGTGAGGAAGGATAAATGTCTTGCCTCTTAGTGGAGTGCTTAAAGGAATCAATTTCTAAAGCTACTTATCTTTTGTACTCTATGCTCAATCTATCTTCATTGTAGACTTGGTGAGGAAGGATAACTGTTTTGTGTCTTTTACATTCTTTCCATATTCATTTCTTATATCTGAACACGTTCTTACAGACTGTCAAGCAATTGTTGTAGTTTGTAGACTATTCTAATTCATTTGTAGCTGATGCTTTTTTTTTGTTTCACACTGTTTTTTTTGTCATTGGTAGATCTTGTAAATGGTTTTAAATGCTAAATGAAGATTTGGTTTTAGTGAAATTGAAATCTCATTATGCACTGATTTGTGCAGGTGGACAATCCTCATTGGCTGATTATTGCACTTATTTTGTTGCATACTCTGACGGATCATGTACAGACACTAGCAGTGCACGGGCACCTGATAGCATGCTAGGTGAAGTTCGAGGAAGTAACTCTAGGTCAGGTTTCTTCTTTGAAATGATAACATAGTCTGTTTTTAACAGCAATTTGTCATGAAACAGGGTGCAGGATTTTTAACTGTTTATACCTTTTTAATGCAGGTGTATGGCTTCATCGCTAGTGCGTACAGGATTTGTACGGGGTTCTCTGACCCAGGGAAATGGCTGTTATCAGCACAGGTGTATCAACAGTTCTTTAGAGGTATAGTTTTTTTAGTGTTAATACTTTAAGGAAATGCCTTGATTGAAGTCAAAGATTGACTGGCAATGCCTTTTTAGATTGATATGGAGATGACATGATGCAATACTATATCCTCATCAGACAATGAAAGTCTGGCAAGATCATTTAATTACATCAAATTTGAAAGTGTGTAGCCAATTGCTGCTGTTGAACTAAGGAATCAAAATTGAACTACAACAAAACTAACCGGATAATAAGGTTGAATAACCTCCACTTTCTCCCTACCCACTCCAGGGGCTGATTGGTTAAGAAATGAATGGCAGTAATTGAATGTTTCTTGTTCTTGTTAAAACAATGAATTCATACTTTTTGTTCTTTCCTCATGGTTTATTTTATCATTAGATAATTTAGATTCTGAAAATGTGATTATTTCTGTAATTGACAACCATATTCGAGTAGACACTTTCTCCCTTAACATTTGAACAGGTTGCAACTGCTGCTTGTCTTTTCTTTTGCCTCTTTTTAAATTGATTCGTACATATCCCTTCTTTTTCCTTTAATGTGAAACCACTGAATGAAGCTCCATATTACATACAGGTTGCTGTGGATGGTGTCTGGAAAGTGTGTCCTCAGGCTGGTGGACCCATTCAGTTCCTTGGCTTTAATGGTCAATATTTACTGGTGTTTTGTTTGTTTACGTATTAATATTAGATTTCCAGTAAGCTGAAGGCTTGCTTTTGATTACCAATAGGTGAATTAGTCTGCCCTGCATATCATGAGCTCTGTAACACGGATCCAATGGTTGTGTCTGGGCAATGTCCCAGTGCATGTAATTTCAATGGAGACTGTGTTGATGGAAGGTGTCACTGCTTTCTTGGATTTCATGGTCATGATTGCAGTAGACGTAAGCTCTCATTTCCCATGCTGTGTCTGAACTTGAGTATTCATTTTACTTTGATTGCTAAAATATTGCCTTCTGTTTAGTGGCACAATATTTTTTTTACTTTTTCTTTTATTAATTAATTTTTCTATTTGCTTATTCCAGGTTCCTGTCCCAGCGATTGCACTGGCAAGGGCGTTTGCCTCACCAGTGGAATATGTGAATGTAAAACTGGCTATACTGGCATTGACTGTTCTACTGGTACATTTCGAGTTCTATACTTGGAAGTTTCTTGCTTAAAAATTGTTACAACAAATAAATGATGCTAACCTTGTAGCATTAGTTAGAGAATCAGGGATGAGCTTTGAATAGTATTTACATTGTTAGCCAATATGGTGTATATTCGAGTGCTTGAACATAAGGGACTGTATTTTGGTCCTGTAGGATAATTAGCCTCATTTTATGCAATTCATGCAGGCTCCTAGTTTATGTACCTCCCTCCTTCTGCAAATGTTTGAATTGCACTTACATGTTAAATTTAAACAGATTTAGTTAATCTTGTTGAACAATATTCTAGTAGGAAAACCTTTAATTGTTGTCCCTGATATTACATGCAGCTGTTTGTGATGAGCAATGCAGTCTTCATGGTGGAGTTTGTGATAATGGAGTTTGTGAATTCCGTTGTTCTGACTATGCGGGATATACTTGCCAGAACAGCTCCAGGCTTCTCTCCAGTCTTTCAATTTGCAGAAATGTGCTGGGAAATGATATTTCCGGACAACATTGTGCACCAAGTGAAGCTAGCATACTACAGCAACTAGAAGAAGTGGTTGTGATGCCCAACTACCATCGTTTATTCCCAGGTGGTGCTAGGAAACTATTTAATATATTTGGCAGTACGTACTGTGATGAGACAGCTAAAAGGCTTGCCTGCTGGGTAAGTTCTATCTTTTCCTGCCAAAATTATTCTTTAGATCCTTCTTTTTCCTTTCTGGAATATATTTCATTCTTAGTCATGCTCAATTTTGCTTTTCAATGTGATGTTTATTTTAATTTTTTGGTTACTATTTATTTCACACAATGTGAAGCCTTGCATGTGACTTCCATTCTGATATAACAATAGCACGAACCAAATTTTTCTGGTTTTAAAATAATATACTGACGTTGGTTATTCCGCTAGCCATAAGGTAATCCTGATTCTGACTAGTATGCTGATTCTAACATTGTGTGCCTTTTGAGAATGACTGAAACATTAAACTATAATTCTTTTGATTCGTGTAATTCTTGATTACCCTGTTTCTAGAAATTTAGCTGGTTCATTTAGTTGTAATGTTGCTTATTTATCTGAAACTCTTGGTACATTAATTTCCAGATCTCAATCCAGAAGTGTGAGAAGGATGGAGACAACAGGCTACGAGTATGTCATTCTGCATGTCAGGCTTACAATCTAGCATGTGGAGCTTCACTAGACTGCGGTGACCAAACCCTTTTCAGCAGCGAGGGGGAGGGGGAGGGTCAGTGCACTGGCTCTGGTGAGATGAAATTATCATGGTTTAATCGACTGAGAAATAGTTTTTCTTTGAGAAATAGTTCCTCAGAAGTAATATCTGTAAGATATAGGCATCTTTAGCTTCAATTGTTTTCTCTCTTTCGAGAGAGGGATGCTTTGATTGTAATTTTTACAGGGTCATTGTAGGCGAAATTGGGGGCATGGAACGTCTTAGATTTAGGACCTTACTCGTCCAAAGTTGTCTAGAAAAATGGGATGAGAAGGTTAAAGATTTGGCTTTCGAAGAGAGCCTCTTGTAGAGAAAATTGAAAGTCTTTGGAATTGGATAGGTGATGAAGGAAAGAAAAGGAAGTTGACATTAGTGTCGTTTGGCCGAAGGCCTTCAGAGGGAAAAGAAAAAAAAGTACGCTTTCATTTATTTTTATGTATGTATAGTTATGTTCTTCATTTTACCCTTTTAATATGCTCTTTTGTTTATTTTTGTATGGCCACTTTTTGTTTAATACGAGTGTGAAGTGTAGTCGGCAGCTATTGTTTCTTTGTTCCGTACAATTTCATTCAATTTTTTTGCAGTGGAAATGCTAGGAATATTCTTTATAACATTTGTTAACACATTTAGTTGAATTTCATTAGAAATAATTAAATTCGGTGGGTCTTAAAACTTATTTAATGTTTTTTAATTTTGTAATTTCAGTAAAATTTGTTTGTTTTACAGCATGAGGTTGTGTGTTGAAAAGAATGACCTGAAAAATATTTTTGAGAGTGATAAAAGTGGTATTAGATTCAAATATAGCCGTAACTATTTCGTCAGATAGTGCAACATCTTAATTTTAAGAAAATCAGATGCGTTAGTTTTAGTATCCTATCATTCTATAACATATTAAATATGCAGAAGAGAATTTGTCATATCAATAATCATATATTTTTTTTCAATCCAAATTGCTTGATATTTTTAACCTAGTGTGCTGGTTGAATGTCAATTTAATACCGAAACAAATAATAAAATCATATTACAAATATAATGATACTTACGTTTTTTTTGACTATTTTTTACAATATGTTTATTCTAAAGTAGTAGTAAAATTAAAAAATCGAGGTGATTCTTTCAGGGCAAGAAATATTTAGTAATTTATCACCGTTAAAGTATGAGTGTATATATATAATCATGTACTCAGCGTGTCTTCTATACATTAATGTATAATAATTTTTAATAACTTCAGTTTATGTTTTGTAATTCAGAGTAAATAAAATGTAAATCCTCTGATTGTGTGCATGTATATAAATAGATATCTTCATCATTTGCAATCTAATTATTCCTTGATGTAAGTTTCATTATTTGTTATTTTTATATGATAATTTTTACTATTTTTAGAACAACATAAAAGATTGCTTTATATTTAACATTGCTCATGGAAGATCAAATAAAGAAACAATATTCTCAGCCCCCTTAAAAGAACATCCACCAAAACTAAGAAAGTACATAATAATCCTAAACCCGCATTCACCAACACTTATTATTTCTTGCATCATACTCTTTTTTCTTTTTCTTCTCTTCCTCTCTATATGTATTTAATATAGCATGTGATTTTTATGAGAGGGAAATTTTTAATTTATTATATTAAAAAGTAAGTGTGGGACTATTAAGGGCAAAAGGCAATAACGTAATCAGCTGTAGAACAGGTGCGAGTGCTGGAAGCATCATCGTAAGCGTAACTGTACGCTGTTGGACACGCATTCTTGAAAATCTCTGAATAGTGTGTCGCCGAACACGTTTGCGGCGTCCCGTGCTCGCCGGTGCAGCAAAACTCCGGCGTGTTAAATGCGGCGCACGCGCTCTTGCACGCCACCACCACGCCGCCGCTGTCTCTCACTTGCAACTCCTCTGGACACGCAGCGTTCAAGTCCGCCGCGCACCCCGCGTACCGGCAGTCACCGGTTCCTCCGGTAGCCAGCACGCCGATGCCTACATTGTAACCGTCCACGAGACTAACGTCGTAGAAGTCCTTGTCGCCGTTACCGGCGAATCCGATAGTGAACTCCGCCAGAGTCGCTGGCGGAACGCCTCCTCCGGTGCACCTCAGTCCACCGGCGCAGTCTCCGGTGGCGCATGTTCCGATGCCGGAACCGTCGAAGCTGCAGCCGGTCCTGGCCCAGATCCGGCCGGACCAGCCGGACGGTGCGGTGAGCTGAACCTCCGCACCTGGCTCCAGAGGGAAACCGCCGTCGCCGAGAGTGGCGACGCCGTTGCCGGAAAGTGTCCCCGGCCAAACTGTGTAACTGCAACGGTTTTGAAGGGTAAACACTGCGCCAGATACTACATTACCTGTAATAAATAAATAATATATATGTTTAAATTCATAGATTAATTATTTCTCAACTGGAATATGAAAAAAAAAATGTGTTTAAATGAAAAATATTTTTAGAATGAGATTAGTTTGATTTATTTATTTACATTTAAGTTTGCTTTATATATTATAATTTATTTTGGTTATATTTAAATTCCATCAAATGATAAATAAAATTTAAGATGATTGTTTGAGAATGTAGTCTCAAAACGTCCAAATTTAAAACTAAAATTAAATCTTAAATGCAATTAGCACTTTTGGTTTTGATTATAAGAATTTACTTCAATCATTATAAAAACAATTAATTTTTATTACACATTAACAAATTTGTTTAGATAATTGAACTAAAGTTTTGAAATCAAATTTTGCAGATGAAAAATGAAGAGATAACTAGGTTGCTCAACAAATAGTGATCATGGTGTAACCTACAAATACTTGACACTAATAACAAAAGGTGATTTGATTAAAATGTATTTAAGTGTTTTACCATAGTACATTAATTCTAATCATTCTTATTATCACTGAATATTATAAATAAATGTTAGCTAAGGTGACAATTGACACTGCAAAATCTAACAAAAAATTGTTTTCAATATTTGTAAAATCTCAATAACAATACTATACACAATCTAAATGAATTCCTCTAAATATTTTGCAACTACAATACAAGTAGTAATTGAATGTAAAAAACCCTAAAAAAATATCTATGCATTATGGTATATATGAAAGTTTTTTTTATTAAAATAAATAAATAAATAATAAAAGCATTTTTGAGATATCTCGACCCTTATAAAAATAAGCATTCTTTCACACCATACATTAAACATATCAAACATGGTATATATATGAAAGTATTAACACATGCAGCAAGAGGATATGGTTATTTACCTAATAAGAAGAGGATAAGTGCAAAGACTTTTGAGTTTGGGTTTAGGGCCATATTTTGACAGAGAAAAGAAGTAGAAAGGAAAGAAAGATGGTTGAAAATGCAAAAAAGTGTTGAAATGAGAATGGAAAATGGAGATGCATGAAAGTGAATTTATATTTGGGAAGCATCTTCTTGTAGTTGAAGTAGTTGTTAATAACTGTTATTTAAGAATTTGGCATACTCTTTCTGTCACAAATTTAATATGGTGGGTTATCTTCTCATGTTTCCTCTGCCAACTCAAGTACTTTCTGATTTATATGCATTTATCACCACTTGCCACAGCTAAATAACTACACAAATCAAAAAAATTAAATTCTCTTTTTTAGTTTTTTTTTTTTTTTTTTTTTTTTTTTTTTTTTTTTTTTTTTTTTTTTTTTTTTTTTTTTTTTTTTTTTTTTTTTTTTTTTTTTTTTTTTTTATTAATTTTAATAATATATATTTTTTTTTTTTTT